>Ga0111541_10000036_pt1 | contig 39341 bp, 36 predicted proteins | sample Knorr_S7_td_DCM__FD_83039 | JGI IMG/M metagenome (GOLD analysis project Ga0111541, IMG submission 83039) | Marine microbial communities from Southern Atlantic Ocean transect - Knorr_S7_td_DCM_ad_131m_LV_B (version 2) (version 2) | ecosystem: Environmental > Aquatic > Marine > Oceanic | place...
ACTTTTTTACCCGTGTGTAGACCAACCCCGGTTGCTCGGATCACATTTTTTAATGTGCGTTGCTTAATCATTAATTTGACATCAAATTGAATAAGTTATTGTTATTTGATGAACTATTCTATTAATTTAACAATGACCTGGCAAATTTTAGTTTAAACCCGTTTATTTAGTCAAAATTTGGCTCCTATTACGGTAATATTCAAAATAATTGGATTATCTTAATCGGCCTGTCTTCTTAAAAATGCAGGAATATCAAGAATATCCATCTTTTCCTCAGGGGTATTATCTGTATCCCCAGAATTGACATTTTCCTGTTCCGATATGGATTCGGCAGCATTAAGATTCATTTCCATATTTCTTGATATATCAGCATCTTGACCATAACGAGTAACAGCAGGTTTATCCAAGTCGTGATAGTCGGTCGCAAACCCAGCTCTCGGAACTGCCTGTAACCCTTCAGACCTAGGATCAAAATCAGCTACCGTAGGTCCAGTCGAACTTCCAAGACCAGTCGCAACGATTGTCACCCTTATGCTTTCTGACATTTCAGAGTCTGTACAAGTCCCGATGATTGTAGTTGCATCATCCGCGGCAAAACCTCTGACTATCGCACCAACTTCTTCAAACTCTCCGATCGTCATGTTTTCGCCAGCCGTTATATTAACTAAAATGCCTCTTGCGCCCGAAAGATTAACATCTTCCAACAATGGACTATTTATAGCAGCTTCGGCAGCAATTCTTGCTCGCTCATCTCCCTCAGCTACACCTGAACCAACCATTGCCATACCCTGTTCTTTCATCACTGTTTGCACATCAGCAAAATCAACATTGATTAAACCAGGACGAGTGATTAATTCAGAAATACCTTGAACGGAGCCCGTTAATACATCATCAGCTGTAGCAAAAGCATCAGTCATAGTAATCTCTCCACCAAGAACTTCCTTTAGTTTTTCATTTGGTATAGTGATTAATGAATCAACAAATTGTTTTAATTCGGTGATACCTTCATCAGCTATATTTGAACGTTTCTTTCCTTCGAATTTGAAAGGACGAGTAACAACTGCCACAGTCAGGATGCCCATTTCTTTTGCAACTTGAGCAACGATAGGTGCTGCACCAGTACCAGTACCTCCACCCATGCCTGCTGCAATAAAAATCATATCGGCTCCTTCAAGAACAGCCATTATGCTATCACGGTCCTCTAAAGCGGCTTGTCTTCCAACATCAGGATCTGAACCCGCACCCAAACCTTTAGTAATACTGGAACCTAATTGTAAAACAGGTTCAACACCCGATTCCTTAAGTGCTTGAGCGTCTGTATTTGCACAAATAAACTCAACGCCTTCAATTTTAGTCTGGAGCATATGCATTACTGCATTACCTCCACCCCCACCAACGCCTATTACTTTTATAAGCGCAGGCTGATTAGTTGCATTTACTAATTCAAATGGCATAACTTTACCCTCCTAAAAATTACAATTAATTTTTAAATCTAAAAATGACCTTGAAACCAACTTTTTATTCTTACCCAAAAACTTTTAACCCCATTATTCATATCAATTCGCGTCATTTCATCACGCTCCTGCTTCTGGCCATAAAGTAATAGTCCAACCGCTGTTGCGTAAATTGGATTTTTCACGTTTTCTGCCAGACCAGTAACATGCTGAGGTACTCCTAAACGTACTGGCATATGAAATATCTCTTCAGCAAGTTCTATTGCTCCCTCCATTTTTGAACTTCCTCCTGTTAATACAATACCTGCGGCAATAATGTCTTCCATAGCGCTTCGTCTTAACTCAGCATGAATAAGTGAAAACAGTTCTTCGTATCTTGGCTGAACAACTCCGGCTAAAATATTACGAGCTAAACGACGTGGAGGGCGATCACCAACACCAGGAACCTCAATAGAGTCTTCATGATTTGTAAGTTGTGTTAGTGCGCAGGCATATTTAATTTTTATATCTTCTGCGTGTGGTGTTGGTGTTCTTAGAGCTACAGCTATGTCATTAGTAACTTGATCACCCGCAATCGGGATAACTGCTGTGTGTAATATTTCTCCATTCTTAAAAACTGCAATATCTGTTGTTCCTCCACCTATATCAATCATGCAGACACCAAGATCTCTTTCATCATCTGTTAAAACTGATTGACTTGAAGCTACTTGCTCTAAAACAAGATCGGTAACTTCAAGCCCACACTTACGAACGCATTTTGTAATGTTTTGTGCTGCGCTAACTGCACCAGTTACTAGATGGACCTTGGCTTCAAGACGAACGCCTGACATACCTTTTGGAAATCTAATTCCTTCCTGCCCATCTATAATAAATTCTTGTGGTAAAACATGAATAAGCCTCTGGTCAGCTGGTATCGCAACAGCTCTTGCTGCATCGGTAACATGCTCTATATCAAATTGAGTAACCTCTTTATCTCTAATTGCAACTATTCCGTGAGAATTTAAACTTTGTATATGACTGCCGGCTATTCCAGTAAAACAATCATGAATATCTAGACCTGACATTAATTCAGCCTCTTCAATTGCTCGCTGAATCGACTGAGTTGTAGACTCTATATCATTAACAACACCTTTGACTAAGCCGCGTGATTGGCATGACCCAATACCAATAATTTCAACTGAATCATCATCATTCGAAAATTCACCAACTATCGCGACTATCTTTGACGTTCCTATGTCTAAAGCTACAATACTATTTCTATCTTCTTTTTTAACCATGTTCGTCATCCAAAATTAATTTGAAGAAATGCTAAATTTATTTTTCCAAAATACTGAGAGACCGTTTGAGTAACGTAAATCAATTGAATTAATATCATTAATCTGATCTGGGAAAAAACTTGGTATAAATTTTATAAATCTATCGAATCTGTCCTCAAAAGCATATCGTCCTAATACTACTTTGACACCGTTACTCAAGTTGAAGGACCATGATCGTCTCTTATTTAAAGTAACAGAGACAACATCAAGTCTAAAAGGTAAAGACTGAAGTGCATCCTGAATTATTTTAAATGTTTCTAGTAATTTAACTTCAGAATTAACTGGCCCAAATAAAACAGGTAAATCATTTGGTATACTGCTCACATCGGGAGAAAAATATTCGCCTGAAAGATTCAATAAACCTGAATCTCCCCATCTCGCTGATGCCTCCTGCTCAAATACAATCACTTTCAATGAGTCAGGCCAAATTCTTTTTATAGATACTTCCCTTACCCAAGGTATATCTAACAATGCTAAACGAACTTCATTTGCATTAAGATGAAAAAAACCGCCGCGTATATTATTTTCTACTGTATCTTTTAATTCAGTTTGTGATAAACGACTTAATTTTCCTTCAACTTTTATATATTTGATAGGCAATATATTTGGATTCGATAGGTATTCACCACTATAAATTAACAAGATAATAAAAATTAATAAAAAACAAACTCCAAATGAATCTGAAAAAACAGATTTTTTTGTTCTTTTCTCAGTTGTACTAAATTTTTTAGTATTAATCATAATCTTTTATTGCTTAAAACTTGTTAACAAGATTTCTTTGACTAGATTTTCAAATGTAATTCCCGCCTTCTTAGCTGACATTGGAACAAGACTATGACTTGTCATTCCGGGAATTGTATTAACTTCGATTAGCCACTCTTGATTATTTGAATCAACTAGTAAGTCAACACGGGCCCAACCGCTAACTCCTAATAGCCGACATGCCTCCTTAGAAACATCTCCTAAATCTGATTCAAATGATTCATCTAAACCACAAGGACAAATATATTTTGTGTCACTATCATTATATTTTGCATCGTAATCATAAAACTTATTTTTGGTTTCTAATTTGATAATGGGTAAAACCTTGTCATCAAGTATAGGAACAGTATATTCCTGTCCGGTAATCCAAGACTCCGCCATGACTCTATCATCAAATTGACTTGCATTAATCCACGCTTGAAATAAGTCTTCAATTCTATCTATTTTTGCTGCGCCAAAACTTGAACCTTCTCTAACTGGTTTTATCATCACTGGTAAACCAATTTTTTTAGCTACACTTTTCCAGTTACTATTTTCGTTAACTTCAATCGAATCAGGTGTAGACAACCCTGCTTTATGCCAAATTGATTTGCTTTTTACTTTATCCATAGCGAGCGCTGAAGCTGAGGAACTGCTTCCTGTGTACGGAATACCAACCAATTCCAATTCTTTTTGAACAGTTCCATCCTCACCTCCTCTTCCATGTAATGCCAAAAAAACACGATCATAAGCATTATCGACCAATTGATTGCATAGCCCTGGCTTATAATCAATAACATGAGCATCGATACCAGATTGCGTCAATGCTGCATGCACTGCTTTGCCGCTTTCTAGTGAGATTTCTCTTTCAGCAGATTCGCCGCCCATTAATACAGCGACTTTTCCAAAATCTTTTGCTGAATACTTAGGCAATTGCATCATTTACCTCTGTAAAATTTTTGCCAATAATCCTTACTTCTGGAACTAGTTTTATAGAATGCTTCTCGTATACAGTTGCTTGTACAAACTCAATCAATTTTTCTATATCTGATGAGGTAGCATTTCCTGTATTAATAATAAAATTACTGTGCTTATCAGAAATAATAGCACCCCCAACTCTTTTTCCTTTAAGGCCACATAAATCAATTAATTTTGCAGCATACTGATTTGGAGGATTTCTAAATACTGAACCACAACTCAATTTACCAAGAGGTTGTTGATTTGCACGCTCTCTTAGCATGTTTTTTATTCTTTCACTAACAATTTTTTGTTTTGAAATTCCCAATTTCATTTTGCATGAAATAAACCACTCATCAGATGAGATAGATACACTTCTATAACTAATATCAAATTCTTTTTTTTCATAAATTTTTGTTTTGCCTTTTCTATTTATTATTTCAACCTCATTAACATAAGACCAAATTTCACCGCCATATGCTCCAGCATTCATCGCTAAGGCACCACCAATTGTTCCGGGTATTCCTGCTAAAAATTCAACTCCCTCGAGCCCATTTTTTGCAGTGAAATTAGCTGCTTTGGCGCAAGGAACTCCTGCACCTACATAAATTTCTGTTTCATTTAATTTTTTTAACTCACTAAAAAGACCAACTACAGATACAACTGCACCAGATAAACCTCCATCACGTACTAATAAATTACTACCTAATCCAACCCAAGTTATTGAAATACTATTTGGTAAACCTGAAATAAATTTTGCTAAATCATCCTTATCTGCAGCAATATAGTAATAGTCTACATTGCCTCCAGTTTTCCAAGACGTATGATTTGACATTGGTTCGTGCAACCTTAAATCTCCTTTTAAATCCATATTTTTTAAATCAAATGACATAATTTATAAAGTACTCATATATTTAATGAAAAGTTGCAGAATAATTCTTATATAACTTTGCAGATAAAGAACCAATATCACCTGCCCCTAATGTTAGGAGCAGATCATTTTCCTCAACAACATTAGGTAGAATTTCAAAGACTGAATCTTTATCTTCAAGAAAAATAGGATCGACCATTCCTCTCGATCTAATCGCTCGACATAAAGAACGACTATCCGAGCCAGGAATAATCTCTTCTCCTGCAGGGTATACATCAAAAACAAGCAATCTATCTGTTTGAGATAGAATCTCGGTGAAATCCTCGAACAGATCTCGCATTCTTGTAAAACGATGTGGTTGATAAATTACAACTAAACGCCTAGAAGGCCAACCGGACCTTATTGCCTCAAAAATTGACTTTATTTCTGTTGGATGATGAGCATAATCATCAATCAACAATAAATTTATTCCATTGATATCTATTTCTCCTCGTATTTGAAAACGACGAGATATCCCCTGAAAATTACACAAAGCCTTAATGATGTCATTATCACTTACACCTAATTCATGAGACAGCGCAATTGTTGCTAACGCATTTAAAACATTATGTTTGCCAGGTAGATTGAGTTCAATTTCTAACCAATCTTTTTTTTCTTTACTTGATACTTTAAACCAAGTCTTTGTTGTTTCTTGATTAATGATTTGAGCATTGTAATCAGCATCAAAATCTAAACCATATGTAACTATAGGTTTGGTTACTTCCGGTAATATTTTTCTTACGCCCTCGTCATCAATACATAAAACTGCTAATCCATAGAATGGCAATTGATGTAAAAATTCTACAAAATTGTATCTCAAAGATGAAAAATCGCCGGAATAATTCTCAAGATGATCAGCGTCAATATTTGTTACAATAGCTATGATTGGATGAAGATGTAAAAAAGATGCATCGCTTTCATCTGCTTCTGCAACAATATATTTACCTTTTCCAAGATGCGCGTGTGTTCCAGAGCTATTTAATAGGCCCCCTATAACATAGGTTGGATCTAGTCCTCCTTCTGCTAAAACACTTGTTACTAAACTTGTTGTGGTTGTTTTTCCATGTGTTCCAGCTATAGCAATACCCTGACTAAATCGCATTAATTCAGCTAGCATTTCAGCTCGACGTACAACGGGTATTCTATTTTTTCTAGCAGCAACTAGTTCTTTATTATTTTCCTTAATCGCACTTGTATACACAACAACATCGGTATTAAGTATGTTTTCTATATCATGTCCTATTGAAATTTTTATACCTAAAGATCTGAGTCTTTTTGTTATTGATGTTTCCTTTACATCGGACCCGCTTATTTCGTAGTCTAAATTTTTTAAAACCTCGGCTATGCCGCCCATTCCAGCACCACCAATACCTATAAAGTGTATTCGCTTTATTCTTCCTTTTATGTGAGGAGAAAAATATGCTTCCGTATCATGCATAAGGTGTCTCCATACATAATTTCGCAACATCATAGGTCGCATCTGGTTTTGAAAGTCTTCTTGCTTTCTTTGCCATTTCTATAAGTAGCTCTGGGGCATTTAAAAAATCTGATAAGACTTTCTTTAATTTTTCAACAGTTAATTTATCTTCTTGAATAAGAATTGCAGCACCATTATTAGTGAGATATTTTGCATTTTTTGTCTGATGATCATCAACGGCAAATGGATATGGAACAAGTACTGAAGCAATCCCGCATGCAGCTATCTCAGAAATTGTCGATGCACCTGCTCGACAAATTACTAAATCTGCCCATGTATATGCACCAACCATATCATCTATAAATGGTGTTAGATCTACGTTTAGATCATATTTTTCGTATGTATCTTGAGTATTCAAAAAATTTTTTTCTCCGCACTGATGCTTTACATATAAAGTGCAACTGCTATCAAAACTATTTAATGTAGCAGGAACTATTTTATTAAGTTTTTCTGCGCCAAGACTTCCGCCAAGTATAAGTATTTTTAATTCTTTAGACTTTAGATTAATATATCTTTCATTTGGTGCTGATATGTTTTTAATTTGATCTCGTATTGGATTGCCAGTAAAAATAATTTTTTTTGAGCTTTTAAAAACATCAGGAAAAGCTGTCATAACAGAAGTTGCAAATGGACTAAGTAATCGGTTTGTTAGACCAGCAATAGAATTTTGTTCATGAATCAATAAAGGAATACGCATAAGCCATGCCGCAATTCCACCCGGACCACTTGCGAATCCACCCATTCCTAATACAACTGCTGGACGTATTTTTATCATTACAAATAAAGCTTGAAACACTGAAATAAAAATAAAAAACGGTGCTAAAAATAAATGAAAAATATTTTTTCCTCTAATTCCTATAATGTTCATTTTAAAAAGTGGATATTCATACTTAGGAAGAATATTTTTCTCTAAACCATGGTTTGTTCCTAGCCAAAATAAATTAAAACCTTTTTGCTTTAAAATTTCAGCAACTGCAAGAGCTGGATACACATGCCCACCTGTTCCCCCAGCAATAATAAGGATATTTTTATTCTGCATAAGCGGGTACCGATTTTCTATTAGTAGTTCTTACAGTATGTCTGTTCTCATATTCAATTCTCATAAGAACACCGAATAATATACAATATACAATCATGCTATTTGCACCATAGCTAATAAAAGGTAACGTTAGCCCTTTTGTTGGAAGCGCTCCCATATTTACACCAATGTTTATATACGCTTGAATACCAATGATTAAACCAATACCGTATGCTAAATACGCAGAGAAATAATTTTTAGCTGATTCTGCAATTCTGCCAATTGAAAATGTACGCCAAACAAGAAAAAAATATAAAAGAATAATTGAAATCGCTCCAATTAAACCTAGCTCCTCAGCAAGTACCGAAAAAATAAAATCGGTATGATTTTCTGGCAAATAAAATAATTTTTGTATGCCTGAACCTAAACCAACACCAGCCCAGTCTCCACGGCCGAATCCGATCAAAGCTTGACATAACTGGTAACCAATATTATTGCAATCTTGCCATGGATCTAGAAAACTTATTAAGCGTTCCATACGATATGGCGAGAAAATAATAAGCGAAAATAAAGTAATAGCAAAAAGTGGAAGCCATAATATAAAACGCCATAGTGGAACTCCGGCTAGAAAAAGCATACCAAGAATCGTTATGGATAAAACTGCACATGAGCCATAATCTGGTTGTTTTAGAAGCAGCAGTGAGATAAGAGATAAAATAAGAATTGGCTTTAGGAAGCCTTTTAATTCACTTTGTACTGATTCACGAAAATTCACAAGGTAGCCGGCAAAGTAAGTAACGATAAAAAATTTAACAAATTCTGCTGCTTGAAATGATTTCCCTCCTAATTCTATCCAACGAGTACTTCCATTCACCTCTTTACCAACACCAGGTATAAGTGTAAAAACTAATAATGCGATCGATGTAAATAACAGTACTCTGCTTGATGTTTGTAGATAAGAAGTTGGTATCTTAAGAAAAAGTAATAAAAAAATTAATCCTAAGAAAACTGACATTCCTTGATTAAAGAAATAATAAAATGGATTATTAAAAACCTCCTCAGCATTAGATATTGATGCTGATGCAACCATAACTAAGCCAATAGAAACCATTATTAAAAACAGCACGACTAAATAATAGTCATAACCGCCTAAAGTCATTATTTCTTTTTTATTTTTCTCTAACATTAATTCATTTAAAGTGCATTTACAGCTGCGGTAAATGCATCTCCTCGTTCTTTGAAATTTTGATACATATCTAGACTTGAACAAGCTGGCGCAAGTAAAATTAAATCGCCTGGAACTGCAAGCTTATTAGCGGATTGAACCGCTTCATTAATATCACTAACAAATTCTTGATCAACTTTGGTGCTTAGTACTTGTGATATTTTATTTGCATCAATACCTAATAAAAAAACTTTTTTGACATATTTCTCAATAACTTTATTAAGCCCAAACAAATCAGAGCCTTTACTGTCACCTCCTGCGATGAGAATTATGTTTCCAAATTTATGAAGGCCTTCAATAGAGGCAATGCAAGCTCCAACATTTGTTGCTTTAGAATCGTTATACCAATTTATATTATTATGAGATTTGACTAATTGGCACCTATGCTCTAATCCAGAAAAATTCTTAAGCACACTACACATCACATCACTGGAAATATTAACAGAATGTGCTAGGGCCATTGCTGCAAGAGCATTACTGATATTATGGTCTCCTTTTATTTTTAATTGATCTTTTGTAATAATCTTGTTTTTACCATGACAAAGCCATGTTTCATTATTATATTTTACTAACCCAAAACTTTTTTCATCCGGCTCACTCAAAGTGAAATAAATATTTTTTCTATTTTTTACAATCATAGACTTACTATATTTTTCATCTTTATTTAAAATCATTAGACCATCGCCTGAAAAAATTCTTCTCTTAGCATTAACATAATCTTGTATAGATGAATAACGATCCATATGATCAGACGAAATATTTAAAACAACACTTGCATGGGCATTTAATGAAAAAGTTGTTTCCAACTGAAAGCTTGATAACTCAAGAATATATAAATCCGGTTGATTATCTCTTAATAAATCGAGAACAGGAGTACCAATATTTCCACCCGTATGAGCTCTTAGACCTGCTTCTTGCGCCATTTCCGCTACTATAGACGTGACGGTGCTTTTTCCATTTGACCCTGATATAGCAAGTATTGGTGCAGATGCTTTTTGGCTAAATAGTTCGATATCACCGAGTACGGGAATCTTCTTTTCAATCGCTACTTTGATATTTTTTTCATCTAAAGATATTCCCGGACTAATAATTATTTTATCGGATGCTAATAGGATCTCTTTGTTAATTTCTCCAAGATAGAGATGCACATCATTAAATTCGGCATTTAGTTTTTCAAGCTCTGGAGGAGATTTACGACTATCAGTAATCGCTAAACTCAGCCCCTGGTTAAACAAATAACGAAAACATGATAATCCTGTTTTACCAAGACCAACAATAACCGCATCATAATGTAAGTCAGTATCATTCATTGTCATTATTTCTTTTTCAATACAGAGCAAATTCTTTCCTCATCGTATTTTTAAACTTGCTAAACCAATTAAAATTAGTATTACGGTAATAATCCAAAATCTAACTATGACTCGTGGTTCGGGCCAACCTTTCAACTCATAGTGATGATGTAATGGAGCCATTTTGAAAATTCTTTTTCCAGTCAACTTGAAAGATGTAACCTGCAAAATCACAGAAAGTGTTTCAATAACGAAAACGCCTCCCATAATTAATAATACAAGTTCCTGCCTAGTAACTACGGCAACAATACCTAATGCGGCACCAAGTGATAGCGCTCCAATATCTCCCATAAAAACTTGTGCGGGGTAAGTATTAAACCAAAGAAATCCTAGTCCCGATCCAACCATCGCACCACAGAAAACAGCAACTTCACCAACTCCAGGCACATAAGGAATACCAAGGTAATCAGAAAAACGTACATGACCAGTTAGATAGGCAAAAATTGCTAGTGCGCCAGCAACTAAGACGGTTGGTAGAATCGCGAGACCATCAAGACCATCGGTTAAATTAACAGCATTACTTGAACCAACAATTACAAAATAAGCAAAAATAATGTACAGCCAATTCATATCGAAAACAAAGTCTTTAAAGAAGGGAATTAATAATTGTGTTTCAACAGGAAGAGATGCTGTTTGATAAAGATAAATTCCTGCGCCTATTGCAACAACTGATTGTGATAGGTATTTATATTTTGCAGGAAGCCCCCTTGGGTTATTATGAATTACCTTTCTATAGTCATCGACTAAACCTATAACACCAAAAAGAAATGTTACTGTTAGAACGACTAGTATATATCGATTACTAATATCGGCCCAACATAGAGTGCTAAATATTATAGACAACAAAATTAATAGGCCTCCCATTGTTGGAGTCCCTATTTTTTTTAAATGCGCTTCTGGACCATCATCTCTAATACTTTGTGCAATTTGTTTATTAGTTAGATGATTTATTAGAAACGGTCCTAATAAGAATGAAATAAATAAAGAGGTTAAAACACTTAGTATTGTTCTCAGTGTTAAATATTTAAAAACACCAAAGCCACTTTCAAACTGAGCTAAATAATCTGCTACCCAAATTAGCATTTAGTTTTTCTCCGTTAGCATTTCAACAATTTTCTCCATCTTCATTGCCCTTGAACCTTTAACTAAAATATTAGTATCCTTATTCAATATTCTTGTTAATGATTCTCCCAGTTCATCATAATTACTGAAGTGAAAAGCGCCTTTACCAAAACTTTTTGTAGCGTTCATACTCAAATCACCAATCGTAAATAAACCATCGATATTATTTTGTTTAGCAATAACACCTACATCTTCATGAAACCTGACTGCGTCTTGACCTAACTCACCCATATCGCCTAATACAATAAAACGCGAGCCCTTCATATCGGATAATGTTTTTATCGCGGCATCGAGTGATGTCGGATTGGCATTATATGTATCATCAATAATACGAACGTTCTTTTTTCCTGATCTTATTTCTAATCTACCTTTAATAGGTCTCATATTCTCAAGTCCTTTTTTTATCGCTTGCATTGATATATCAAGACTCAGACAACATGCTGCCGCGGCTAATGCATTCATTACATTATGCTGACCTGGTAAGGGTAATTTAATTTCTATAGAATCGTCTAATGTAACTATTCTGAAATTTATAAATAATTTATCTTTTGAAAATTTAATATTTTCTGCCCGTATATCTGAATTTTTTGATTTTCCAAATGTAAGTTGCTTTGTTCTCTTACTGCTATTTTTCCAAAAATCTGCATATTCATCATCAGCATTAATTACTGCAACGCCAGATGATTGTAATCCTGAGTATATTTCAGCCTTAGCTTTAGCGACGCTTTCGATATTCTTAAATCCTTCGAGATGAGCTGGTGCACACTGAGTTATCACTGCTACGTTTGGAGATGATATTTTACTTAACCATTCTATTTCACCTAAATGGTTCGCTCCCATCTCTACAACTGCATAATTATGCTCTTCATTGAGTCCGAATAATGTTTTAGGCACGCCAATTTCATTATTTAAATTACCAGATGTTGCATGTACTTTTGAAACTACTGATAAAATACTAGCTACCATCTCTTTTACCGTTGTCTTACCATTGCTACCTGTAATTGCTACTAATGGTATCGTTATCTTTTCTCTCCATGATTTTGCTAGCAATCCCATCGCTTCTCGCGTGTCTTTTACCTTAATAAAAGGTTTCGTATTTGAAACGTCATGGTCAAGTATTAGTGAAGATGCGCCATTTTTCTCAGCAACTGAGATATATTCATGTCCATCAAAGTATTCGCCTTTTAGCGCGATAAATAAATTGCCTTTTTCAATGGTACGGCTATCTGTACTACATCCTGAAAAAAAAGTATCTTTACCAGTCAGAGAAGATCCAACTGTTTTTGCTGCATCAGAAAGTAGCATGCTAATCATAAATGCTCCTCGGTAAGACGCTTAGCCAACTCACGATCAGAAAAAGGAAACATATTTAAACCTATTTGCTGTGTTACTTCATGTCCCTTGCCAGCGAGTAATATTACATCTCCTTTCTTTGCTTCTAAAAATGTTGTGATAAGCGCATCGGAACGATCCGGTTTAATAATCACGTTGGATTTGCTTTCTATGCCTTCTAAAATGTCCTCAAAAATTTTATCCGATGATTCATCTCGTGGATTATCATTTGTTAAAATTATCTGATCACAGAGAGACTCAGCAATAGAACCCATTTGAGCTCGTTTTCCAATATCTCGACCACCGCCACATCCAAATATGCAAAATAACTCACCGTTACAATAAGGAGATAATGAAGTTAGTGCTTTTTTAAGCGCATCTGGTGTATGTGCATAATCGACAACAATTAATGGTTTTCCCTTCAAATAGAAAGCTTCCATCCTGCCGGGGAGACCACTGAAACTCGACAAAACCTTTGCAACCTCATCGACAGGTTGTCCTGAAATACACAATACTGTGAAAGCAGCTAGAATATTTTCTAAATTAAAATCACCGAGCAAGTTTACTCTAACGTTTGCATTTCCCCATGGACTATTAATTTTTATTAACTTAGATCTAAAGGATTCAATTTCTACCTTCTCACAATAAGTGAATGAGATATCTTCTCTTTTATAAAATTTTAGATTACTTTTTTTACAGGAGTATGCAAAAACATTCACATCTTCTGGTATCTTCTCTATTAATTGAGCGCCATATGAATCGCTAATATTAATTACCGCATTCTTCAATCCCGCTTTCTCAAATAAAGAAAACTTGGCTTTAATATAATTCTCAGTAGTTTTATGATAATCGAGATGATCTCTACTTAAATTCGTAAATACGGCAGTGTCAAATTCTACACCTTCAACTCTTCCTTGATCTAAAGCATGAGAAGAAACCTCCATAGCAACAGAATCAACTTCATTTTCCCATGTTGAAAGCGATGAATGTATAGTTACAGGATCTGGAGTTGTTGTCTTGCTTGCTTCTATTTGACCGAAAAGTCCAAGGCCTAATGTTCCTATAAATGCACTATTTTTTTTAAGCTTATGATTAGCAAACCCAAGAATATATGAAACTGTTGTTTTTCCATTTGTTCCGGTAACTCCTACAATATTTATATTTCTAGATGGATGTCCATAAAATCTACTGATGATATGACCAGCACTTTTTCTTAATTCAGTGACTTTAAAAATCTTTGAAGAAAAGGATTCTATATCAAATTCTTCATTATCATCGATGACAATTGCAACCGCTCCTTTCTCAATCGCTTCACCTAAATAATTAAGTCCATTATCAAATGAACCTTTATATGCAATAAATAGATTTCCAGGTTCCACTTTTCTGCTATCTATAGCTACACCAGTTACATTAATCGCTGATGTAATCTCACAAAATCCCATTAGCAATTGCTTTAGTGATGTTTCATAGTTTATTTTTTCAGGCGCCATCATTATCAATATTCTTCAAGTCCTTGTTCTATTTCAACATTTGCTATTATTGAATTATTGAAGCCATTTAGATTATCTGGTGGGACATCTAAAATTCGCAATGCCCCTTCCATAACTCTGGAAAATATGGGTGCAGCAACATCTCCTCCATAATATCCCAAGCTTTTTTCAGGCTCATCAACTACAACTACCGTTACAAATCTAGGATTAACTGCGGGGACTATTCCAACAAAAAGAGAACGATATCGGTCATCATGATATTTACCGTCTTCAAAATTATATTTCAGCGTTGTTCCTGTTTTACCCAAAACTCGATAACCTTCAATTGCCGCTTTTCTTGCAGTCCCTGAAGAAACAACATTCTCTAACATAGTCCTAATTTGACGCGCTATATTCTCAGAAATTACTCTTTCGCCTTTATAGGATTTATCTGTTTTGATAAAAGACACGGGTAATTTGATACCATCGTTAGCAATCACAGAGTATGCCTGGGCTAATTTTAATGGAGTGATCTGTATACCATACCCAAAAGATAAAGCGGCTATATCCTGTTCGGACCATTTATCATAAAATCTTAGAACACCGGCCTGTTCGCCTGGATATCCACTACTAGTTGTTTGACCAAAACCAAATCTAGTCAAAACATCATAAAAATATTTTGGTTTAAGTGCCAAAGCAATTTTGCTTGCACCGATATTACTCGACTTCGTTATAATGGTTGTTAGATCTATTGAGCCATAATTGCGATGATCTTTTATTGATTTATCACCAACTCTAAAAGTGCCAGGTGACGTATCTATAATTGTTAGTGGAGTAAAAATTTCTGATTCTAATCCAGCAGCAATTGTAAAAACTTTCATTGTCGACCCTGGTTCATAACTATCAGTAACATTTCGATTACGAATAGTACTGATATCCATACCTCTACGATTGTTCGGATTGAATGATGGCTGGCCAACCATTGCAATCACTTCTCCCGTTTTTACATCGAGCATTACAAGTGAACCAGCTTTTGCACCATATTTCTTAACAGCTGTTGAAATTTCACGGTGGGCTAAATACTGAATGCGTTTATCAATACTAAGATATATATCTGTACCGGGTCTTGATGGAGTGACACTTTCGATATCACGGACAGTACGGCGTTTACGATCTTTAAGGACGCGTTTTTTTCCTGAATTGCCTTTTAAGATTTTATCATAAGCTAATTCAATTCCCTCTTGGCCCATATCATCAATATTAGTAAAACCGATAATATGAGCAGTTATTTCAGCTGATGGATAATAACGTTTATATTCAGATTGTGTATAAACACCTTTTATTGAGAGTTCTTTGATTTTTTTTACTCTATCCATCCTTGCATGTCTATCGAGATAGAGAAAATTACGTTTGATATTTTTAGATAAACGACTGTAAAGTTTTTGCTCCGATATATCTAGAGTTTTAGCTAATGCAATAAAATCACTCTTTTCAGCTTTGAGTACTTTTCTTGGTTCAGCGCATATCGACTCCACAGGAGTACTTATTGCCAATTCTTCTCCATTCCTATCCATAATCGAACCACGATGCACTGAATCAATAATCAAACGTACTGATCTCATATCGCCTTGTTCTTTATAAAAATCAGCATTGATAACTTGTATGTAAACTGCTCTGGCAAACAAAACGAAAGTAATGAAAATGAACAGGCTAATAATAAACCAGTATCGAAAAGGACTTTCTATTTTGTTTTTTCTTTTCATTTAGTTAGCACCACTACTATCCCAATTGGTTTTTTCATACCTAATTGGTTTCGTGCGTGCTGATCAATTCTGTCATTTATAGACCAAGCGCCATACTCAAGTCTTAATCGTCCCCATTGTTCAATAAATTGGTCTTGCGCTTTTAGTAAAGATTTTTTCTCCCTGAAAAGCTCTCGGGTATCATGCCGAGATTTAACAACTTCTATCGCTGAAAAAATAACTGCGATGTAAAGTCCTAAATGTATAATAATCTTCATATCTACATACGCTCAGCGATTCGTAAAAGTGCGCTTCGAGCTCTACGATTTTCAGATATCTCTTTATTAGTCGGACGTATTTTCTTTCCTATTATTTTTAATTTGATACTGCTTTGATCTTCCTCTATAGGAATCTCGATTGGGTGTTCTTCTGGCTTTGATTGACTCCGCATAAAACGCTTCACGATTCTATCTTCTAATGAATGAAAACTTATTGCTGCCAATCTTCCTCCTTTGCACAAAATATCCGTTACTTGAGGAAGCACTTGTCTTATTTCTTCAAGTTCGTTATTTATAAAAATACGAAATGCCTGAAATGTTTTTGTTGCTGGATGAATATCTTGTTTACGACTCGGTTTAATTTTGGATATTATTTCTACAAGTTGGGTAGTGCTTTCTATTGGAGTCTGGTTTCTAACAGTGATGATTGCTTTTGCTATTTTTCTTGAAGCTCTCTCTTCTCCAAATTCATAAATTACATCGGAGATTTCAGATTCACTTGCTTTTTTTAACCAATTAGCAACGCTCTCGCCTTCTGTTGGATTCATTCGCATGTCCAAAGGCGCATCATATTTAAAACTGAACCCACGTTTTATATCACTAAGTTGAGGAGACGAAACGCCAAAATCAAATAAAACTCCGGAAATTTTTCCTGCAACTTTATATTGTTTTGCACATTTCATTAACATAGTAAATGACCCCTTGATGATTTCAAATCGATCATCCTGTATAAGATCTGAGCCAATAGACATGACAGCATCTGGGTCTTTATCAAAAGCAAGTAAGCGTCCTTTACTGCTAAGTCTTTTAATAATTTCTCTGCTATGGCCACCCCTACCAAAAGTTCCGTCAATATAAAAACCATCAGGTTGTATATTGAGTGCCTTAATAGTCTCATCCAATAAAACTGGCTTATGTTTATCATGCAATTTCTATTTTGCCTTTTTTTTATACATCCAATTTATAGTGACAACGAGCGCAATGAATCAGAGGAGGAGGAGGTTGATTCATCGCCGACCGACTCTAGCCAGTCATCTCGTTGTTTTTCCCAAGTCTTTTCATTCCAAATCTCAAATTTATTACCCTGTCCTAAAATTATGGCTTGTCGTGATAGCTCTGCGTGACCACGTAATTCTTTTGGTATCAAAATTCGACCTTGACTATCTAACTGACAGTCATTTGCATAACCTCTCATCATTTGTTTTGTTCTTCTGCTTTGCTTATCGAAATCAGAGAGAGCAGCTAATTTATCTTCGATAATTTCCCACTCAGGTAACGGGTAGAGGTAAAGAGAACGATCAAGAGGATTTAAAGTGATAACTAAATTATTTTGGGCTTGCTCCAAAATAAGAGCACGGTAGCGACTTGGAACCGCTAATCGCCCCTTGCTATCAATACTAATTTTACTGCAGCCTCTATACATAAAATTATCCTCTATATGTTGGTAAATTCCACTTTTACCCACATTACCCCACTTAGGTAACTATAGGGATTTTGAGGCTTCTATGTCAAGGATTGATTGTATTTTTTCTCTATAAATGTTCTTTATTTAACAATCACTTAGGTTAGATAATTTAAATTTTCAGGCTAAAATGAAAAAAAATTGAATAATAACATTATTTATTTCATAAAGTTCCGAGACCTATGTCATAAATTACTTTAAGTTTGTTATTTTTTTCAAAAAAACTAAGCATTTATGACATATTGCAACGTTTCTATAACCTGTTCTGGTGTTTTTGCCCACGCTAATGCAGCTGCATCAACCTCTTTTAATGGATGAATAATATCTTCATCATGCAAAGTAATATATGGTTTGCTTAGAGCAGCACAACACCCGGCATCAAAGGCTGCGTTCCACTGTTTGAATTTACTACCAAAACGAACAATTGCAATATCACACTTCTCAATAAGTGTTTTTGTTCTAATACAATTAACCTTTGATGATTTATGATCGCGCCAAAAACTATTATCCTCTTTTCCTAAATGATCCCCAGCTGCGTCACTTGATTCGTGATCTAGAACTGCTGATGTATAAGTTATGGGTAAATTAAGTTTTTTTGTTCCTTCTTTGATTTGTTCTCTCCAGTCAGTATGAATTTCTCCTGACAAATAAACATTCCACTGCATTATATTTCCTCCTAAAAAAAGTGAGTCGGCCGATAAGCCGGGTTCTGTCATGGGCAATCATTCATCTCGAGTGCATGTCGCCACACACCTCTAGCAACCTACCCAGAAGCAGTGCGGGCCGCACCATTGCTCCTCTATTTGGTCTTGCTCCTGGCGGGGTTTGCCTTGCCACTGTTATTACTAACAGTGCGGTGCGCTCTTACCGCACCATTTCACCCTTACCCAATAAATTAGGCGGTATAATTTCTGTGGCACTTTCCATCGACTCACGTCGCCCAGATGTTATCTGGCACCTAGCCCTATGGAGCCCGGACTTTCCTCTATTAAATACAATGTTTAATAGCGATTGCCTGGCCGACTCTTGATACCAATTTTATTGTTATAGATTGTAGTTGCAAGTTTATTTGATATTATTTCTTATCATTTTGCATAACAAGTTTATATACATCATTTTTTTTCTTTTTAGTTATTTTCGCTGTCATTTTTATAGCATCTTTGGATGAAACTTTTTCTGCTAAGATTCTGTTTATTCGTAAAATCTCTGAATCAGCAATGTGATTCTCACTGTTCCCCTCAACAAGAATAACAAATTCACCTTTGTTTTTTATTTCACCAGTCTCTATTTTTAGCTTGATACTGGATAGTGTTCCTCGTGATATTTGTTCGTGTTTTTTAGTCAATTCACGAGTGATTGATACAAGTCGTGAACTACCAAATACTGTGAGCATATCCTCTATTGATTCTAATATGCGGTGAGGTGCTTCATAAAAAATCAGAGTTCTAGGTTCTGAAACTAATAATTTTAAATATTTTTTTCTTGATATAGTTCTTGTTGGTAAATAGCCTTCGAAAATGAATTTGTTGCATGACAATCCAGATACCGATAAGCCCGTAACTACTGCTGAGCTACCGGGTATTGGAATTACTGTAATACCCTCGTCATGAGCAGATGAAACTAATCTATATCCTGGGTCGCTAACTAATGGAGTCCCGGCATCAGATATAAGAGCAATTGATTTGCCATTTTTAAGAAATTCAATCAATTGAGACGTCTGTTTCTCTTCATTATGTTCGTGATAGGAGACAACGTTATTAGAAATAGCAAAATAGTCTAATAATACTCTGCTTCGCCTAGAATCTTCAGCCGCGATAAGGTCTACTTTTTTAAGTATATCAATTGCCCTTTGAGTAATATCGCCTAAATTACCAATTGGCGTTGCCACGATATATAGAGATCCGTTCAATTAATTGCCCTTCCATATTTATACGAAATTGATCTCGAAATTATTAGCTTTATGTTACACAATATATACATGAGACTTTTAATATTTTTGCTTACTTTGTTAACTTTAATTTCGGGCTGCATTCCCACGTCGACTCGTGAAGCTGATGAGACCATTAATGCCAAGATACAACAAAAAGAGGAAAATGCCAGATTGCTGAGAGCAATTGATGCCCACGTAGGATCTAGAGAATATAGTAAAGCACGAGAAATTTTTGAAAATGGCAGCTTCAATCAAGAAGAAATAGAAATTCAATCAAGAATTAAAATATTAAATGCTCAGCTTGAATTAGAATCAGGAAAAACGGAGGAGGCATTGAATCTGCTAAGGAAGATAGCAGAGGATCAAATCCCTTTTACTTTCATAATTGCATATCATGAAATACTAGCGAGAGCCAATCTAGAAAATGGTAACTATTTAAAAGCAGCGATAGAGCAATTGAAAGTGACGAAGTATTCAAATTCACCAGATTCCCTTGAAAATAATAGTCTAAGATTATGGAAAATAATTGAGCTAATACCAGACGAAAAACTAGAAAGTTTACGTACTGACGCTCCCGAACTACTAAAAAGTTGGATTGAACTAGCAATTATAAATAAAAGATATAAATATGAAACTCAAAAATTAAAGGATGCAGTTTATGGATGGACACAACTTAACGAAGATCACTATGCACAACTATCGATTACTGAGAAACTTATACAAGATAGTTTTGAGTTAGCTAAACGTCCTAAAAAAATTGCGCTGCTACTACCTCTAACAGGAAAATTAAAAAATCCGTCCATTGCTGTACGAGACGGATTTCTTGCTGCGTGGTATTTAGATAAGAAAAAAAAAGGTGAAGTTGAAATATATGATGCAAATAGCTTAAATATTATTGAAGTATATCAACAAGCTTTAGATGATGGTGCTGATTACATCGTAGGTCCGCTAGAAAAAGAGGCAACAAATCATTTGTATGAAAATACTGATGGTTCAATAAAGATACTTACTTTAACTCGAAGAAATATTGAAAAAGAGATGAGAGAGAATAAAAACCTATTTCAATTTGGTTTGATTGCAGAAGATGAAATAGAACAAATAACTAAAATCGCATTTAATGATGGGCACAAACGTGCGCTCGTATTAACGCCTGATACTCCTTGGGGTATTCTTCTCGCTGAAATGTTCAAAGAAAATTGGGAAAAGCTTGGAGGCGAGATCAACGAACATTCTAGTTATTCAGATAATACAGATGACTTTTCTTCCCCAGTCAAAAAACTTCTCAATATTGACTTGAGTGAACAACGAGCTAAACATCTTAGAAATAAATTAAAAATAAAAATTCATAACGAAGTGCGCCGCAGACAAGATTCAGATTGTATATTTACTGCCGGTAATATTGCTAAGAATGCGCGGCAGTTAATTCCTCAAATTCGTTTTCATCATGCTGACAATTTACCAATATATTCCACATCACACATATTTACTGGTGTTGCTGATAGCGAAAAAGACATTGATCTAAATGGAGTCACATTCGTTGATATACCATGGATACTCGATACAAAAAGGCAATTATCGATTATTCAAGATCAGCTCAATAAAAACTGGTCTCAGGAAAAATCTAAATATCGACGCTTTTACGCACTTGGTATTGATGCTTATCGCATAATTCCTGAGTTAAATCGTCTTGCTAATGAAAAAAACAGCATAATGACTGGTGAAACTGGTGATTTATCAATAGTGTCTGACAATATAATTAAGCGTAATTTACGTAAAGCCAAATTTCTTGAGGGAAAACCAGTATTACTAAATTAACTAAAAAACGTTATGATTGCTCTCACAAAATGAACTCCATCAATATTTAGTGCATAATACAATCTAACACTTTGATTTATTGTCTACATGGATACTACTCAACGCATAAAAGATAATTTTCTAGAGAGTATTCGGATTAAAACTGATTCTCTAGATACATTAGCCCCAATTATTGCTAATGCTGCAGATGCCATGGCTAATTCTTTGCTTAATAATCATAAAATTATGGCCTGTGGCAACGGTGGATCTGCAGCCGATGCTCAGCATTTTTCTGCAGAAATGCTAAATCGATTTGAGATGGAGCGCCCGGGATTACCAGCAATTTCCCTTACTACAGATACATCTACGTTAACTTCGATTGCAAATGACTACCAATATGCAGAAATTTACTCAAAACAAGTTCGCGCACTCGGGCAAGAGGGAGATATACTGCTGGCAATAAGTACTAGCGGGAACTCACATAATGTAATTCACGCAATTGATGCAGCACACGATAGAAATATGATTACAGTTGCATTAACGGGAAGAGATGGGGGAAAGATTAGAGATATGATGTCAGATAGAGACTTCGAGATATGTGTTTCAACACAATCAACAGCTAGAATTCAAGAGGTTCATATAATGATTATTCATTCACTATGCGATTTAATTGATTTAAAATTACTCGGACAGGATGGTTAGCATATGATAATTAACAATCAAACTAGATTATTGGTTTTAGGAATAGCAATGACGATTTTATCTGGCTGTGCAATTTCTGCAGCTGGTGGAGCAGCCGCAGGAGCGACGGCATCCATTGATAGAAGAACAGCAGGCGCAATCATAGAAGATCAAACGATAGAGCTGAAGGCTTATGCAGCAATACAACAAGATGGAAAACTAGACGAGCAGACGCACATAAGTGTAACTAGCTATAATGGTAGAGTATTGATAACAGGCGAAGCGCCATTGGCAGAAATGAAACAAAAGATTACAGACTTAGTAAGTAATATTAATAAAGTTTCACAAGTTTATAATGAAGTTTCGATTGCTGCCCCAAGTTCAATGGTATCAAGAACTAGTGATACTTACATAACGACGAAAGTTAAAGCTAGAATGATCGCTGATGAGAAACTAAGTGGTTTGATCATAAAAACTGTTACTGAAAAAGGCGTAGTTTACCTATTGGGTATAGTTAGTCGTGATGAAGCAGAACTAGCTACCACAATCGCTAGAGAAACCGGTGGGGTACAAAAAGTTGTAAAACTTTTTGAATATCTTAATTAGATAATACTTAAAAAAAATATTCCAAATTGTGTACCATGGAAAAATAGTTTTATTAAGATCTATCCCTCATGATACTCTTCTTCGACTGTTGATAAGCTAGCTTTGAACGCATCACGCTCAAATAATCGATCAGCATACTGTTGAAGCGGCTTACCTGAGAGGGGCAACTTTATGCCATATCGTGTTAATCGCCACATGAGTGGAGCTATACAACAGTCCACTAGCGTGTAATCCTCTGACATAAAATAGGAAGTGTTAGCAAAAGCTGGTGCTATTGATGTTAAATTATCACGAAGCACTTTCTTGGCATTTGCTGCAGCGATATCATTCTCGCTTTCAAGATCTTCAATGGCTGAATATAAATCTTTCATAACTCTATATCGTAACTGACGATTACCTGCACGACTAACAGGATCAACAGGTGTAAGTGGTGGATGCGGAAAGCGTTCGTCAAGATATTCCATCATTATTTGTGCATCATATAAAACTAAATCTCTATCAATTAATGTTAAAATAGTATTATACGGGTTGAGTTCATTTAGAATTTCAGGCTTATCATTTTCATCAACATAATTTATCTCAACATTAACATCTTTCTCTGCTAGAACAATACGTACAGCATGACCGATTGGGCTAGTTTTATCAGAATATAAAACCATTAACGAACGACGATTGGCTAGACTTGCCATATTTTTCTCCAAAAAAAATTAAAAAATAATGATAGTTAAAAAGTACTCATAGCGGAGTGTATTCTAATGGATATCACGCCAATAATCTCTCTTTAGCATGTATGTAATTACAAAAAGTATAGATAAATAAAATATAACCCAAAAACCAATCTTCTTTCGCTTTAATTTAATCGGCTCTCCCATGTAAACTAGATAATTAACTAAGTCGCGAAGAGTTGCATCATATTCTTTTTCAGATTGTAACCCAGGAGTAATTAATTCTAATGAATTCTTATATGTTGGTTTATAATACACAGCTCCACGTTTACCAGTATTAACCAATTGTTGAAAACCTTGTAATTCCCATAAAACATGTGGCATTGCTGTATCCTTATACGTGAGATTATTAACGCCAAAAGGTCTAGATTCATCAATGTAGAATGTATGCAAATAGGTATACAACCAGTCGGGGCCACGAGAACGAGCAATCACCGATAAGTCAGGTGGAGTAACACCAAAAAAATTTGCGGAATCCTTCTTTTTCATTGAGATGCTCATAACATCGCCAACCTTATCTTCACTAAATATTAAATTTTCTTTTAAAATATCTTCAGCAATATCTAAATCTTCACCAATCCGGTTATACCTCATATAATTGGCTGAATGACAACTCTGACAGTAATTAACAAATACTTTAGCCCCGCGCTGTAATGACTGCTGATTAGAAAGATCAACTTCCATGTGCATTAATTTAGAATTACTTGTGGCAAAAACCTCATATGAGGGTATTACGGATATGACTAACACAAGTTTTACAAAAAGCTCAAAAAAATTCATCAGTTAGTCACTCTATCAGGCACTGTTTTATCTTTATCTAGTGCGGTATAAAAAGGCATTAAAAGAAAAAATAAGAAATAAATAACAGTAAAAAATCTAGACATCCACGTATAAACTGGGGTCACTACTTGCAAGCCTAACCATCCAAGAACTATGAAACTTATAACAAATAATGCTAGAGCAATACGATAATTTCTCCCTCTATAACGAAAAGATCTAACAGGACTTCGGTCTAACCATGGAAGTAATAAAAATAAATTTACAGCCAAGCCCATAGCAATGACACCACCAAGCTGACTTGGTACTGCTCTTAAAATTGCGTAAAATGGCGTGAAATACCACACTGGAGCAATATGCTCTGGAGTTTGAAGTGGGTTTGCCTGTATAAAATTAGCACTTTCAAGAAAAAGACCTTGGGTGCCCGGTATCTTCATTTCCGGCGTAAAAAAAACAACGGCAAAAAAGAAAATTAGGAAGACAACAGCACCCATTAAATCTTTAACAGTATAATATGGATGGAATGGTATGCCGTCGACTGGTATCCCATCTGCATTTTTATTCTTCTTTATATCAATTCCATCCGGATTATTTGAACCAACCTCATGTAAAGCGAGAATATGAAATCCAACTAAACCCAATATCAACAATGGAAATGCTATGACATGAAGCGCAAAAAAACGGTTCAATGTTACATCCGACACAACAAAATCACCACGTATCCACAAGGAAAGATCTTCACCAATGATTGGTAAAGCACCGAATAATGATATGATAACCTGTGCTCCCCAATAGGACATCTGCCCCCACGGTAATAAGTAACCAAAAAAAGCCTCCCCCATAAGTAATAAATATAAGGCCATGCCTGATAACCATAATAATTCACGAGGTTTTTTATATGAGCCATATAACAATGCACGAAACATATGTAAATAAATTACTATGAAGAAAGCCGAAGCACCTGTTGAATGCATGTAACGTATTAACCAGCCCCATTCAACATCGCGCATGATATATTCCACCGAAGCAAAGGCCTCTTCAGCTGAAGGTTTATAATTCATTGTTAGCCAAATACCAGTTACCACTTGGATGCCAAGAACCAGTAACGCAAATGCGCCAAAAAAATACCAGAAATTAAAATTCTTTGGAGCGTAATACTTAGCAAGATGCTCGTTCCATATTTTCATCAAAGGAAAACGAGCATCAACCCAGTCTCTAGCTCCAACTAGTACGTTAACAAAAGTACCTTTTGACTTAGCCATCGACTTCCTCTGTATCTTCGCCAATTAAAAGACGTGTATCTGAAATAAATTTATATGGTGGTATTACTAAATTATTTGGCGCTGGAACTCCTTTAAATACTCGTCCAGCTAAGTCAAATCTGGAACCATGGCATGGACAAAAGAATCCGCCCATCCAATCAGATGAAATGCTCTCGCCATCTTCTTTTAAAACAAAACTCGGTGAACAGCCAAGATGAGTGCAAATACCAATTACCACGAGAAATTCTTCTTTAAGAGCACGAAATTCATTTTTTGCATAATCTGGCTGTGCGCTATTATCGGATTGAGGATCACTAAGTTTATCGTTTAAAGAAGAAATGTCTTGTAACATTTCATTAGTCCTTCTGAGTATCCAGATTGGTTTTCCCTGCCACTTTTCTATTAATCGACCACCCGGTTCTAATTTACTTATATCCACTTCAACAGGAGCTCCAATAGCTTTTGTTTTTGCGCTAGGGCTCATATTTGAAACAAAAGGAACCGTTGCAGCAGCAGCTCCAAAACCACCAACCACAGTTGCTGCTGTCGTCAAAAATCTACGGCGGCTTTGATTTAAAGTTTTATTTTCCATTTCTCTCCTCTTATAAAAAATGGAGTCATGCTTATAATTATTATATGAGTATAGTTTAACATGATAAACTGTATTAATTCGGTCACATTTTATTAAAAAATTCTTAAGCTAACGCTCTATAATGCTATTTAATCTTAAAAAAACTATATTTTTTATTCTACGATTTTCTGCGTATGGTCTCGCATTAGCCTTTTTATTCTTATTGCTGTCAAATAATATTTCATTAATTGATAAATCATTTTCTTCTTTTTTTAAGCTAAATCGTCACTCATTTAACAACGCAGTAGAATCTACTGCACCAGCAGTCGTAAATGTCTATGCAAGTAAAGTATATCAAGAAAAAGGGCATTCTGTATTCGGACATCCTATGTTTAAGCAATTTTTTGGTACTTCCCCTCAATTGACAAAGACACGGCGTAATAATTCAATTGGCTCGGGTGTAATCATGAACAAAGCCGGCTATATTCTTACCAATGCACACGTTATAGAGAATGCTGAAAATATAGGAATTACTCTAAATTCTGGAGAACAACTACAAGCTAAATTAATTGGTCTAGATTTAGATACAGATTTAGCTGTAATAAAAATAAATCTTAAAAACTCTCCATCAATTAAAATTGGAGATTCATCTAAATTAAAGATTGGTGACATAGTTTTAGCTATTGGAAACCCATATAATTTTGGGCAAACAGTGACTCAAGGTATTGTAAGTGCTACCAGCAGAAAAAGAAGGGGGATTTCTTTTTTTGATGATTTTATTCAAACAGATGCTGACATTAACCAGGGTCATTCTGGAGGAGCACTAATTAATGTTTATGGTGAATTGATTGGAATCAATACAGCAATTATTTCAAAATCTGGTGGTTCAGAGGGTATTGGTTTGGCAACCCCAATCAATCAAGCACTAAATGTAATGGATGAAATTATTAAAAATGGAAAAGTGGTTAGAGGTTGGCTTGGAATAGAGGCCCAATCTTTAAGTGGTAAATTAAGAAGCTATGAAGATACATCTGGATCAAATGGAGTTTTGATTACAGCGACGATTCGTAATGGCCCAGCTGAGAATGCTGGAATCATTCCTGGTGATGTTATACATAGTGTTAATGGTGAAAGAACAGATTCTCCTGGAAAAATTATTGACATGATCACTAAGCTTAGGCCAGGTGAAAAAGTTAAAATTAAAATTCTAAGGGGTTGGGACGAGCAAGAACTAACTGCTACAATACTAGAGAGACCAGCAATTAAGTTTTTAAGATAAAAAAATATTTAAAAATAAATGTTAACTACTCATGAGCGATGACGAAATTCTGCAGAACGTGCATGTGCAGTTAAACCTTCACCATGTGCCAAAATAGACGCAACTCTTGCTATTTCTGAAACTGAATTACCATCACATTTTATAAGAGATGTTTTTTTCTGAAAATCATAAACACCTAAAGGTGATGAAAATCTGGCTGTATGAGATGTGGGTAGGACATGATTAGGTCCAGCGCAATAATCACCGATCGATTCTGCAGAATAATTACCCATAAAAATAGCACCAGCATGTTTTATGTCTTCAAGCAATATTTCTGGATCAATTACCGCAAGTTCGAGGTGCTCAGGTGCAATAATGTTTACTATCTCAACCGCCTGAGTAAAATCTTTAGTTTTTATAATTAAACCATTATTGTTGAGTGATGCTTGAATAATTTCAGCTCTTTCCATTTGTGGTAAAAATTTTTCGATTGATTTCTCAACAGATTTAATAACATTGGCATTGGGAGAAATTAAAATAGCGCTTGCCTCCTCATCATGCTCAGCTTGAGCTAAAAGATCCATTGCAACCCAATCTGCGTTGGCATTTTCGTCTGCAATAATAACAACTTCGGAAGGTCCGGCTATCATATCAATACCCACAAAACCAAAAACCTGTCTTTTCGCAGCAGCTACAAACATATTCCCAGGACCAACTATTTTATCTACCTTAGGAATTAGTTTGGTGCCAAAAGCCAAAGCAGCGATTGCTTGTGCTCCTCCAATACTAAAAATTTTGTTTACTCCAAGAATTGCTGCTGATGCTAAAACCAGATCGTTTCTTTCCCCATCGGGGGTTGGTACAACCATGATGATTTCCTGAACCCCCGCAACTTGTGCAGGAATAACGTTCATCAAAACAGATGAGGGGTACGCTGCCTTACCTCCAGGAACATAAACACCAACTCGCTCTATAGAAGTAATTCTTTGACCTAAAGTATTTCCATCTTCATCTGTATAAGTCCAAGTTTCTTGTTTTTGTTTTTCGTGAAATGAGCGTATTCTTTTTATAGCATTCTCTAAACTTTCTCTCATTGAATCAGATATTCTAGACAAAGCAGTATCAATTTCACTTTTTGTAATCTCTAAATTTTTAAGTTGAGCCGATAATCTGTCATATTGATTTGTATACTCAAGCAATGCCTCATCACCACGATCCCGAATATCTTTTACTATTTCAGAAACTACCATCGAAATTTCATCATTAGGTTCTGAATTTGATTTTATTTGACTACTTAATGATTTTTTAAAATCAGAACTTGATGTATCTAAATATTTCATCACTCTGCAACCTCAATTACATCAGATAATTTTTCTATAAAAGATTTTATTGCGGTGCTTTTTAGTTTCATTGATGCTTTATTTACTATTAATCTTGAACTGATATCCGCTATGCGCTCATAAGGAACTAATCCATTTGCTTCTAAAGTTTTACCAGTATCAACTAAATCAACAATTTGATCTGCTAAACCTAAAATTGGAGCCAATTCCATTGAACCATATAGTTTAATTATTTCAACCTGCTTACCAAAATTTGAAAAATAATTCTGGGTTATATTTGTATATTTTGTCGCGATTCTTGGCCTGGTAATTTCTTTTTTTACGCCTTTTAAACCAGCTAACATCATTTTGCACTTAGCGATACCGAGATCAATAGGTTCATAAAAACCATCGCCCTGGTACTCGAGTAAAACATCTTTACCGGCAATACCTAATTCTGCTGCTCCACGCTCAACATAAGTTGGAACATCTGTTGCCCTTATAACAAGTATTTGAACGTTATTTTTATTTGTTTCTAATATTAATTTTCGCGAGTTCTGAGGATCATCCTTTGGAATAACATCAATTTTAGCAAGTAACGGAAGAGCTTCATCGAAAATCCTGCCTTTTGAAACCGCAATTGTTATTTTATCAGACATTTTTACCCTTATTTCTTAATTAAAGTTTAACCATGCTATAGTATGAAAAAATGGCATAGAATGCATTAGAAAGGAATAAGTATAAAAAGTTTCCTCAATAATACTTGATTCAGAAGGCAGTTAATCTGGAATGCGTTTGATATTAGCCCCTAACTGTGAAAGCTTTTCTTCAATGGTTTCATAACCGCGATCAATATGATAAATACGATCGACAACTGTCTGTCCTTTTGCGACTAATCCGGCTAAAACTAAACTAGCTGATGCTCTTAAATCAGTAGCCATCACAGGTGCAGAAGTCAATTCTTCAACGCCGTCAGTTATTGTTGTGTTACCCTCTAATTTTAAATCTGCTCCCATTCTCTTTAACTCATGCACATGCATAAACCTATTCTCAAAAACAGCTTCTGTTATTGCGCCTGAACCAACGGCTATACTGTTCATTGCTGTAAACTGTGCTTGCATATCTGTTGGAAACCCTGGAAATGGTGAAGTATGTACATCAACCGCCTTTGGTTTTTTCCCATCCATATCAATAGAAATAGCATTTTCCTCCAATTCAATACTTGCTCCTGCCTCCATGAGCTTAGTCAAAACTGACTCTAACAAAACTGATTTGGTATTTCTTAAGCGCATTTTACCTCGTGTCATAGCAGCAGCAACAAGGTATGTTCCTGTCTCAATACGATCGGGTAAAATCTCATGCTCTGCCCCATTAAGAGATTCAACCCCTTCAATTTCAATACGATCAGTTCCGGCGCCTTCGATTTTTGCACCCATTTTGTTTAGACAATTAGCTAAATCTTTAACTTCGGGCTCTCTTGCGGCATTTTCAATAATTGTTTTACCTTCAGCCAAAGTAGCCGCCATCATCAAATTTTCTGTTCCCGTAACAGTCACAAGATCAAGTGTTAGATGTACCCCCTTTAATCTATTACTAGTTTTTGCTCTGATGTATCCCGTATCAGTTGTAATTTCTGCGCCCATTGCAATTAAGCCTTGTATATGAATATTAACGGGGCGCGAGCCAATGGCACATCCGCCTGGCAGTGATACATCGGCTTTTCCATAACGAGCAAGAAGTGGGCCGAGCACAAGTATTGATGCTCGCATTGTTTTAACCAATTCGTATGGAGCAAAAAAATTATTAATTTCAGAATTATCAATCTCTATGTGCATATGCTCGCTAACTGTGATCTTAGAACCCATTCTTCCGAGTAATTCTATTGTTGTTGTAATATCATGCAGATGAGGAACATTGCTAATTGTAACTGGTTTATCAGTCAATAATGTTGCTGATAGTATGGGTAGTGCTGAATTCTTAGCACCGGAAATTGAAACTTCGCCTTCTAAAGGGTTGCCGCCCTGGATAATTAATTTATCCATATTTTATGATTTACCTTGTAACACTCAAAGTGCGTTAATTTAATTTATTATTCTTGAACTCATGCGGAGTGAATGTCTTAAAAGATAATGCGTGTATTTCTTTGCCAATTTTATCACCTAACGCCTTATACACCATTTTATGTTGTTCTAAGAGATTTTTTCCAATGAATGATTCTGAAACAATATAAGCATTGAAATGCGTACCATCGTCTCCTTCTACTACCACATCAGAATCTGGTAATCCAGATTCTATAAGTTGCTTTATAATACTTGCATTCATAAATATATGTCATTTAGCTTATGAGCAAAAAAGGCACTATACAATTTAAACTAAGAAAAAAAATAAAAGTAAATTATGATCATCTTGACGATCTACCTAGCTTTTAAATAAAAAGTTTTAGCTAATTTGATATATTATTTTCAAGCCTTATATTCTTTTTTGTCAATTGATCAAGAAGTGAATCAAAACCATCTTTTTTTATTTGTGTGGAAAATGAACCTCTATATGTTGTAACCAAACTCACGCCATCAACAGCCACATCGACAACTTTCCATTCCTGATTCTTTTGATGCATGCGATATAGTATTGGAAGTTGCGCGCTACTTTTACTTGTAAGCTCTGTTTTTACTACAGCAAGATTTGAATTTGGATTTTGTTTAACTGGAAAGTATTTTATTTTTTGCCCCGAATACTCGAGTAATGCACGGGCATATGTACGAATAAGTAGTGATTTGAACTGAGTAACAAATTCATTTCTTTGAGATTCACTAGCAGTCTTCCAATGCTTGCCGAGCACCCATTTTGACATGCTAATAAAATCAAAACGGGGTATCACCAATTCATTGACCATCTCGAAAATTTTTTCTGGATCTGTTTCTAAAATATGGCGATTACTTTCAATGTGGTCTATTACACTATCAGCAGTTGCTTTAACCACCTCCTGAGGAGTTGCTGCAGACCATGCGGCACTAGATGACAATAATAGAGTAATTAACAACCATTTTAATTTGCTACTCATTACTCTCACTCCCTATTTTTTTGTTTTTTGTATTTATAATATCGACTAAATAGTCATTTCAGATATTAACCCCGTACCGAATGCCTTGAGATATTCAGCCCAAATATTGTAATCGGAATAGCTATATAGAGAAAGCACTTATCTTAAAGATATTTCTTTCACTTAACATTAGCTTATTGTTGCAAGATACTGTTTATTTTAATTTTACTAAAAAGGCTTAAATATCAAAATTAGTTTTGGTAGTAATGTTAGTGCCGCAAACAATGCAATAAACATTGCCAGTGCGGTTAATAGCCCAAAATAAATAGTGGGAATAAAGTTTGATAAAACTAGTATTGAAAAACCAATCATTACTGTGCTTGCTGTATAAAATACAGCTTTGCCTATATTGGCATGACAATAATGCATTGTAGAAATATAATTATTAGTCTTTGGAAACTCTTCACGAAAACGGTAAATATAATGAATGCTATTATCAACAGCTATCCCAATTGTTATTGCTGCAATAGTAATTGTCATCATATCTAAAGGTATACGAATCAATCCCATTAAACCTAAAATAATCGCTGCAGCTAGAAGGTTTGGTATTATTCCTATAATTGCGAGCTTAAGTGAGCGAAATAAAATAATCAGCATAAAAGCTATACCCAACATTACAACACCCAAAGTAAGAATCTGTGATTTAAACAAACTCTGTAGCATATTATTATAGAGAACAAGTATTCCAGTTATTTTTAAATTATCTTCATTTATACTTTTCTTCTCTACTAAGTCGGATTTGATTTTCTTTAGCAACTCTTGCCGCCTAAGATCTTTTAGAGAATCAACAATTCTAATACTTAGACGAGCTTCATTGTTCGCTTCAGATACATATGGATTTATCATGCTTTCTTTAAGTTCATCTGGCATACGTTTACTCACAATTGCTAACTCAAAAGCATCAAATTCACCCTTATTAATTTTTTCACCAACCCGTATAATTGAAGCTAAAGATAGTACCTTGCCCACCTCCGGTAGACTTTCTAAATAATCATGCACCTCTTTAATGGTATTTATTCTGTCAGGAGTGAACCAAGCTTGCTCTTGCTCTGCTTCTAATAACCCAAATAATTCATCAAAATCTTGAAAGTCATCATCAGTTTGATCAATATCCTCTAGCTCTGTTTCATCGAAGCTTATTAGAATGTCAACAGGTGTTGTTCCTCCCAATTTTTGATCGATCAAACGCAACCCCTGATATATTTCGGTATTCTCGCTAAAATAATTTATAAAACTATTCTCAACTTGTAATCTACTAATGCCATATGTACTTACTAACGCTAAAATAACAGCAGAAACTAATATAGTATTGCCGAATCTTTCGGTTATATTTGCTAGTTTTGGCGTAAACTGAAATTCTCTTTTTGCTGCTTCTTGTTCTTTGGTTTTTGATAATAGAATTAACAAAGAAGGAAATAGAATAAATGATGTTAAAAAAGTTACACTCAATCCTATAGTCATCATCCACCCAAAATCAATGACGGGTTTAATGCCACTAACAACCAAAGAGGTGAAAGCCATAATTGTTGTTAAGGCTGTATATAAACAAGGCCAAACCATCTTGCGTGTTGTACCTAATACTAATTCGTATTGATTATAATCAGGATAATCATTTCGAAGCTGCCTGTACCTAACAATAAGGTGCACATTCATTGACATAGTTATAATCAACATTAGTGATATGAAATTTGATGATATAACTGTTACATTCCATCCAACTAAACCGAGTAAACCAATCATTATAATCCCAGCATAACAACAACTAATTAAAGGTAGTGCTACCCACCTTAATTTACGAAAAATAATTGTTAGCATAACTACTAAGAAAAGAAATACACCAATACCAAAAACAATTAGATCATTTTTAATAAAAGTTATCATATCATCAGCAATCATTGGCACGCCTCCAAGATGGAGTGCGCCATACTCAGCGTACCTAGTTAATATCTCTCTTATGTCTGCTATAGTTTCATGATTAAGCTGATCGCTATAGCTCTTCATTTGCAGATATTCTGTATTTATTCTATCAAGCTCTTTTTTACCTATTACATCTAAACGATTATTCTTTTCTTCAATTAATAATTTATTTCTTTTATTTTGTATTTCACGAAAAGCAGATTGGTCTTTTAAGTTAACTACTAAAGCCGTCGTTCTGCCATCAGTACTAATTATTAACTCTTTATAAATTGGACTTTCGAGAATTTCTTTTTTAGCGCTATCAAGATCAATGCCACCATCCTCAATTTTACGAACATTTTCAGAGACATCAGCTAATGATCCATCGTGTTGCATAACTAATGGTATATCTACCAATGTAACTACTGAATCAACCAGTTCTAATTTATTGATTTCGTCCCTAAGTTTGACAATCGCTTCTAATGTTTGCTCTGAAAAAAGATCGTTCTTTGAAGTAAACGTAACAAATAAAAAATCTTTAGTTGAATAACGCTCAATGGTTTCGCGAAATAATTGAAGATCCTTATCATCCTCTAATAATAAAGAATCCGCAGATGCATCAAGTTTAAAATCTTTTATGTGAAATGAAAAAAAACATAGAATTACAGACATAAAAATAAGAACTAGAAATGGTCTTTTAACCACTGTAGTTAAGTAAATATTTTTTATTATATTAGTCACTTAATCTCTATGTTATATTTTAATATTAGCTTCGATGATTTCTTTCACTGTTTCAACATATAATACATGTTCAATTTTTAAAATCTTAGCAGCCAGTAACTCAGGTGTATCTTTTGGATCTACTATAACTGATTTTTGAGCTAAAATTGTTCCTTCATCATACTCTTCGCTAACTAGATGAATTGTGGCGCCGCTCTCTTGATCTCCAGCATCAATGACCGCTCTGTGTACATTCAACCCATAAAAACCTTTTCCTCCATGTTTAGGTAACAGTGAGGGGTGAACATTAAGAATTCTTCCCTTAAACTTAGTGAGTACTGTCCTCCCAACCTTCTTCATAAATCCAGCTAGTAATACAAAATCAACCTTGCTATCACATAAAACTTTACAAACAGAAAGATCTATTTCTTCCAGATTCTCATTTTGAAAAGTACCATAATGTACTGTCTTGATATTTTTTTCTTTTGCAATTTCAAGTGCTCCAGCTTTGGGATTGCTGCTGATAACTACTTCAACTTTTGCTGGAAGATAACCTTCCTCGCAAGCATTGATAATCGCAGTCATGTTACTGCCTTTACCGGAAACTAATATGCCAAGCTTTTTCATTTAATATTTAATTTAAACCCTAATTTCTCTAAATTATTTTGAACAGTATTATCGAATGCAGTCATATCAATACCATCACTAAACTCAATAGTTCGACTTGCATATTCATATCTAGTTGAGTAATTTTTTCTCAAACTATCATAGTATTTTGCACGGTCTTTTATTGCCAAATTATTATAATAATCTGTTGAAATATTATCTTCTAAAATATTCCAATGCTGAGATATTATAGATTCAACATCGTATTTTGAGCCATTCATTTCTGGTGATAATCTAATATTATTTGGAATGTACAATTCAGAAAAAGTGAAATTAGTACCGCAGAAATGATTTAATTGATTAAAAAGATTTTCTGTTGCATTAATTTTTCCTTCATGACTATAGCCAGCTATATGAGGGGTTTTTATAAATGCTTGACTCAATAAGCTCGTATTTATATTTGGCTCATTACGCCAAACATCTAAAACTAAAACAGACTCGGGATTATCCATTTTAAAAGCCAATAAGGCCTCTTCGTCAATAACTTCACCACGCGAAGTATTTATAAAGATAACATTGGGTTTTAATTTCTTTAAAAAAATTTCATTAACTAAATTATATGTAGGATAATCACAATCTTTTGTAAGTGGTACATGCAATGTCACAACATCCGATTGTAAAACTTCTTCAAGTTCTGTAAAAATTTCATCTTTCCTTTGATTGGATAAAATAGGATCATTTAATAGGCAGTGACTGCCAAAAATATCCATAATTTTTTTTACTTTAGAGCCTATATGACCAAATCCGATAATTCCGACCTTCATTTTTGAAAAAGGAATGCAGGATTTTTTCTTCGCCACAATTAAACTATTTAATACATATTCAGCAACGGATTGTGAATTACTGCCTGGTGAGTATGAAAAGTATATTTTGGAGCTTTTCAAATAATCAATATCAATATGATCTACTCCGCTTGTCGCCGAGCCTAAAAATTTTAAATTACTATTTTTTAATAATAATTCATTGACTTTTGTTACGGATCTAACTAAAAGAATATCGGTGTTTTTGATTAATGAGTTATTAATAGACCGCCCATCAACAAGGGTTACATTACCAAATTTTGAAAATGCCTGTTCGGCTAAAGGAATTTGTTCGTCTGCTACTATGGATAAAGATCCAGTCACTTTTATTCTAATTTCTTTTTATATTACTCAAGGCTGATTCTCTAAATCCAAACCTTCTTTCTTAACTGGCATCAAATCCTCCTTTTTTATGCCAAGCGCAAGCGTAACCGGACTCGCAATATAAATTGATGAATACGTTCCGATCAAAACACCGAAAATAAGCGCTATCGAAAAACCATGTATAATCTCACCGCCAAGAAAAAATAACGCAATTAATACTAATAAGGTTGTGAAGGATGTCATCAAGGTTCTACTTAGTGTTTGGTTTAACGAAATATTAAAGACATCGACAGGTGTTTTATCGCGAACTTTACGAAAATTCTCGCGCACACGATCAAAGACGACAATCGTATCATTCAATGAATAACCAATAACTGCAAGTAGAGCTGCTAAAATAGTTAAATCAAAATTAAAATGCATTATAGAAAAGAACCCTAAAGTTATTACTACATCATGTATAAGCGCTGCAACAGCACCTACAGAAAAACGCATTTGAAAACGAAATGCCACATAAACCATAATACATAACAAAGCATAGAGCATGGCTAGCCCGCCATCCTCTTTTAGTTCATCTCCAACCTGCGGACCAACGAACTCTACTCTCCGCATTTCTACATTGAGATTATTTGCAGATAATAAGTTAAGAAGATTATTACTTATATCAGCACTATTTAATCCTCTTTGAGGAGGTATACGTATTAATATTTCATTTGCGGTACCAAAATATTGAACGGAAGTATTGCTAAACTCAGAATCAATAAACGATTCACGTATCTTATCCAGATCAACTGCCTCAGGATAACCAACTTCTACAAGAGTACCGCCGGTAAAATCGATTCCTAAATTTAAACCTTGATATGACAATGATGCTATCGAGGCGATAAGTAGTAATACTGACATAATAGTAGTTATTACCCTCATTCTCATGAAATTAAATTTTATATTCATATTGCCCATTGCCAGTATTCCTTCTTTAGTCTCATATGATTAATTTGTTTAGATTTTTCCCACCGTAAATTAAATTGACTAATCCTCTTGATACCATTATTGCGGTAAACATTGAAGATATAATCCCAAGTGACAAAGTTACAGCAAAACCTTGTATTGGTCCTGTTCCAAAACTAAACAACATCAATGCAGCAATTAAGGTTGTAATATTTGCATCAGCAATTGTCGAGAAAGCTTTCTCATATCCTGCATGAATACTAGCTTGAGGTGTATTCCCATTGCGTATTTCTTCTCTAATACGCTCAAAGATTAAAACATTTGCATCAACTGCCATACCTACTGTTAAAACTATTCCAGCGATACCTGGCAAAGTTAATGTTGCTTGTAATAGAGAGAGCATTGCGATTATCAATACTAAATTGAGTGATAGCGCTATATCCGCAATCAAGCCAAAGACTTTGTAATATATAGCCATAAATATTAATACAAGAACAAAACCTATAACAACTGAATCAAAGCCTTTATCAATATTGTCTTGCCCAAGACTTGGGCCCACTGTACGCTCTTCAATAATATATATAGGTGCGGCTAATGCTCCGGCACGAAGTAATAGCGCAAGATTTTTAGCTTCCTCTGAAGAATCTAAGCCTGTTATGTGAAACCGCTTGCCAAGTTGCTCTTGTATTACAGCTGCATTAATTACTTCCTCAACAATTTCCTTCTCTTTTATAATATCGCCATCTTGCTTAATTGTTTCCATTTTATATTCGATAAAAACAACGGCTAATCGTTTTCCAACATTATCACGAGTTCCTCGGCTCATTTTTTTTGCGCCTTTACCATCTAATGTAATTGTTACATCAGGCCCACCAGTTAAGGTATCGAACCCAGAGGCTGCGTTTATAATAGAGTCGCCTGTTAGCATGATTTGCTTTTTAAGTAATATTGGTAATCCATTTCTTTCGTAATATAGTTTGGAACCAGCCGGTGGACGTCCGTCAACAGCCTCTTGCGGCTCATGCTCCTCATCAACCAATCTAAATTCGAGAGTAGCAGTAGCACCAAGGATAGCTTTAGCACGTGCAGTGTCCTGCACACCGGGCAACTGCACAACAACTCGTTTCAATCCTTGTCTTTGAATTACAGGTTCGGCAACACCAAGCTCATTAACTCTCTTCCTAAGTGTTGTGATATTTTGCTGTAGGGCTAAACGTTGGGTTTCTAATAGAACTTCTTCTCTTATTACAGCAATTAATGAAAATTCATCTTCGCTAGATTCCGATTCAACATCAAGATCATCAAAATTATCGGCTAACAAAGATTGGCCCTTGTTGTATTCGGTATCATCTTTAAAACGTATTAATAACCCACCGGTTTTATTATGCGTAATGGTTTTATATCTAACTTTCTTTTCGCGGAGAAAACTTCTTAAATCAGAAATGTAACGATCTTCTGCTTTTTCAATCGCAGCCTCCATATCGACTTCCATTAGGAAGTGAACTCCCCCCCTGAGATCAAGACCCAAGGACATTGGTTCTGCACCAAATTTAATTAACCAATCAGGAGTAGCGGGTGCAAGATTGAGTGCAACGACATAATTTCTACCCAAAGACTCTTTGACTATAGACTGAGCTCTTAATTGTGTTTCCTCATCATTAAATCTAATTGTTAAATTACTAATGCCTAATGATATACCTTTGTGTGTTATAGCTGCTTCTTCTAAAGCTGCACTAACTTGAAATTCGGTAAGCTCACTAATCTCAGCAGATCTAGCAGCGGAAATTTGTAAAGATGGATCCTTCCCATAAATATTTGGTAATGCAAATAATAAACCTAGTCCGATTAGGAAAATTATTACGATATATTTCCAAGAAGAGTAACGATTCATGCTATGACCTAAGTGTATTTGCGTTATTAATTATTAGTTAGATTGTTTTCAAAGTGCCTTTTGGATACACAATGGAAACCGATTGCTTTTGTATTTTTACTTGTGTTTCTTTTGATATCTCAAGCACAACAAAATTATCACCCACTTCTTTGATCTTGCCTAACAACCCGCCGCTTGTAGCAACTTCATCCCCCTTTGCCAATGAGGCTACAAGCTCCCTATGC
>Ga0111541_10000038_pt1 | contig 38370 bp, 36 predicted proteins | sample Knorr_S7_td_DCM__FD_83039 | JGI IMG/M metagenome (GOLD analysis project Ga0111541, IMG submission 83039) | Marine microbial communities from Southern Atlantic Ocean transect - Knorr_S7_td_DCM_ad_131m_LV_B (version 2) (version 2) | ecosystem: Environmental > Aquatic > Marine > Oceanic | place...
AACTTGCTCATTTTTAAAGATTTTTTAATCCCCTTAGGGCTTTTGTCATGATTTTTATTATATTCTTTTTGAATATGCCTTCTTCTGGAGGTTTCTTTAATGGCTTCATCCATTGAAGGGCTAATCGAATCTGCATACAGAAGTACTTTTCCATCAATATGTCTTGATGCTCGTCCCATTATCTGAATAAGGGACCTGGTGCTTCTTAAAAAACCTTGTTTGTCTGCATCGAGTATTGCGATAGTTGAAACCTCTGGAAGATCTAAACCTTCTCGTAGTAGGTTAACACCCACTAAGCAATCGATCTTTCCAGACCTTAAGTCATGTATTATTTTTATTCTTTCTAAGGTTTTTATTTTTGCATGAAGCCATCCGGATTTAATATTTTTTTCTTGTAAAAATTGAGAAATTTCCTCTGACATTTTTTGCGTTAGTGTTATTACTAAAATTCTATTATTTTTATTTTTTGCTTTTTTAATCTCCTTCAGGATGTGATTTATTTGATTTTTTCTTGGATGAATTTTTATTTTTGGGTCGGTCAGGTATGTTGGTCTAATTATTTGTTCTGTTATTTTTTCACAATTTTCCATTTCCCATAACCCTGGAGTTGCAGAGACGAAAAGAGTTTTATTGATTTTTGTAGTTAGCTCTTCAAATGTTAATGGCCGATTGTCATATGCTGAAGGGAGACGAAAACCATGTTCTATTAATGATTTTTTTCTAGAATGATCACCTTTTGGCATTGCTTTAAATTGTGGAATAGAAGCATGACTTTCATCCACTATAGTTAAAAATTTTTTTGGAAAAAAATCTATCAAACAGGTAGGGGGCTCTCCTTTTTTTCGTTGTTGGAAATGCCTGGAGTAATTTTCAATACCTTTAACTGTACCAAAAGTCTTAATTTGTTCTAGGTCATAAAGTGTTTTTTGCTTAAGTCTTTCGGCTTCTAATATTTTATTATCCTGATTGAAAAAATCAATTTGATTATTTAGTTCATTTTTTATATTCTGAAAGATTTTTTCTCTATTTTTATCACTCATGATATGTAAAGTTGATGGAAATATCGACACTCTTTCAAGATCAGCATTTTTTTCTCTAGAAATTGAATTTATGCTAGTTATTGAATCGATTTCATTTCCAAACCATTCTAATAATATAGAGTCTTCGTTATCTGCAGTTTGTATCTTCATTGAATCATTCTGTCTTTCAAATGTCCCATTGTTAATTGAACCCATTTCATATATGTAACCTATGGAAAGTAGTTTTTCTGCAACTTTTTTTGGTTCTATACGATCGCCTTTTTTTAACTTAATTACATTCTCTATATAATCTTTCGGTGCACCTATTCCATATAAGCTGGAAACTGTTCCAACGATAATTGGATGCGATGAAGTAACCAATTTTTTTACTGCTTGATTTCTAAGCCTTTCTATCTCTGCGTTTATTCGTGCATCTTTTTCTATATACTTGCTTTCATGTACTATGTAAGCTTCTGGTTGGTAGTAGTCATAATATGAAACAAAATAACCAACATCATTTTGTGGAAAAAATTTTTTAAATTCTTCATAAAGCTGAGCCGCAAGAGTTTTATTGTGTGTTAAAACTAAAGTGGGCAAGTTGAGATTTTTAATTATGTTTGAAACCGTGTAAGTCTTTCCACTTCCAGTTACACCCATTAATATTTGTTTACTTGCTCCATCAGAAAAAGATTTACAAATTTCTTTAATTGCGAATGGCTGGTCTCCAGCCGGTGAAAAATCAGCTTTTAAATTAAAGTTCAATTTGCCAGTGAGGTGATTATTTTTTTGAATTCTGAAATTGTGCCATTGTTGTTGACGATGATGTTTGATATTGACTCTCTTTCAGACTGTGTTGATTGAGATTTGTCAATTTTCAAAAAATCTTCTATTGATATTTTTTGTTTATATCTTTTGATAATTCTTTTTTGCCTTAATTCTTTTCTTGATTCAATCGTGATAATCTTCGTGAAATGTTTTTCGATTCCTGAGTTAATTAATATTGGAATTTCAAAAACAATTTTTTTATTGCTTGATTTGATCAGCGATAGACATTGCATTTTAATTATCGGATGAATTAATGCTTCTATCTTTTTTAATTTATTCCTATCAGAGAAAACTATTTCTCTCAACTTTTGTTTTTCTAGTATGTAATTTCCCGTTTCTTTTTTTGAAAATGCCTTTGGTGCTATTTTTTTTATTTCTTTTTGTATTTTTTCATCTTCATACAGCTTGTCAACTTGTTCATCAGCGCTATAAGTTTTATAGCCAAGTTTTTTGAAAATTTTTAAAGCAGTTGATTTCCCAGATCCAAATGAGCCAGTTAGACCAATTGCAATTTTTTTACTCAAAATCTTTTAACAAGTCAGATAAAGTTTGACCACCTTCAATTTTGTCTCCAAATGTTTCACCTCTTGGCTTTCTGGATTCTTCTTTTGAGATAAGAGATAATGAAAGTCTCTGATTGTCTTTATCGATTTTGATAATTCTTGCTTTGGTTTGATCCCCTCTTTTTTTGTTGAATTGTTGTGGCATTTCAGATTCATGAACAAAACCCTGAATGCCATTCTGCAAACTAACAAATAAACCTGTTTTTGTTCTGTTTGCTATTGTGGCATTTAGCCAATTTTCTTTTTCTAATTCAGGGCTATGCCAAGGATTTTCTTTGGTCATGTTGTAGCTTGTTTCTATTTGCATTTTTTCTTGATCTATTTTTGTTATTTTTACCTCAAGCTCTTGGCCCTCTTTAAATGAGTCTTTAAGATTTCCTTCTCCCCATGTTGCTTCGCTCCTGTGTAGGAAAAGATTTACACCATTATTCGAGCTTAGGATCATGGCAAAAGGTCTATTTTTTTGCATAAGGAATTTTTTAATTTTAGTTTTTACTGTTGAGCCAATAGGGTTTTCAGATGTAAATTGAAGAAAATTTTTCGATCTTTTTTCCTCAAGATAATCTATTCTCGAAACTATTGCATCATTTTCTTTCAGCTCTTTTACTAGGAATTTAATATTCCTGCCTATTAAAACATCAAGATTTCTAGGAGGGTTTTTTTCGTAAAGTGATCTTGGCATAAATAAAAATCTACCTTTCAGATTCACCATCATTCCAACTTGTTGTTTATTTTTATTAAGGACCACTCGTTCAATCTCCCCAGAGAGAACTTTTTTGTTTGTAAAGGAATTCTGTATCATTTCTGTTGATTTCCTTTCAAGTATTTTTTTTCTGCTAACAATTATTTTATCTTTGCCAATTTTTATTATTTCAACCTCTAATGAATCGCCTGTTTTAACTGATGAGAGGTTTTCGCCAAGTTGATTAGATGGAAGCCATGCATCATTCTTCAATCCAACTGAAAGTATTAGTCCATTTTCATCCTTTTGAACAATTCTGCCTTTTATTTTTTTTCCAATTTCCGGTGTTTCAAAATCAAATAAAGAATCATCAGATTTAATTTCTTCTTTTATGTTTTTTTCAAAATTCATATTTTTTTCCAATTTTCACATCAACCTTTAAAGGGACACCTAATTCTAAGGCTTTTTCCATTGCTTTTTTGGCGTTGTCAACATAGTTAGTTATTATTTTGTCGCAAGCATGAAAAACAAGTTCATCATGAACCTGCAGGATTAATTCAAATTTGCTTGATAAATCTTTATCTATCTTTACCATAGCTCTTTTTATCAAGTCAGCACTGCCGCCCTGTACACAATTATTTACAGCCTGTCTTTCAGCTTGCTGCTTTATGAAGTTGCTTGTGCTTCCAAGGCCATCAATATATCTTCGTCTTCCGTCCAAGCTCTCAGTGTAGCCATTTTTATTAGCTATGTTTTTTGTTTCTCTTATCCATTTTTCAACACCATGGAATTTTTCGAAATATTTTTTTATTTCATTTTTTGATTTTTTAATATCTATATTTAATTGTTTTGCAAGTGATGCTGCTCCCATTCCATAAATAATTCCAAAATTAATAGTTTTTGCAATCCTTCTATCATCACTTGTAACTTCATCAATTTTTTTCTTCAGCATGATTGAAGCTGTTTGCGAATGCACATCTTCATCTTTCTTAAATATGTCCATTAATTTTTTATCTTTTGACAGATGGGCAAGAACTCTTAAGTCAATTTGAGAGTAGTCAATGGAAACTATTGAAAAGCCTTCCTTTGACTGAACACATCTTCTAATCATTTTTCCCTCTTTTGTTTTTATTGGCAAAACTTGAAAGTTTGGATTTTTTGACGCAAGTCGTCCGCTTCTTGTTCCGTAAGGGTCAAAAGTTGGATATATTCTTCCGTCTTTTTTTCTATGCTGTATGAAAGGTTTTATGTATGACGAAAGCAATTTATGCTTTTCTCTATAGAAGATAATTTTTTCAATTATGGAGTGGCTGTCTAAGAGGTGATCCAAGGCTTCTCTGTTTGTTGTTTTGCCATATTTTGATTTTAATTTTAATTTTTCAAAAAGTAATTCAGAAATTTGTTTTGGACTTCTTGGATTAAATTTATAGCCTGAAATTTTTTCCATTTCATTTTCAGCATTGGCACATTCTTTTTCAAGTTTTTTTTCTAATTTCTGTACTTCTTTTAAATTTATAGGTATTCCTGTTTCGTTCATTCTTTCAACAGTAATTAAAAATGGCTTCTCCACTTTTTCGTAATATTTTTTGATTTTTTTTACCTTTGTCTCTAATTTGTCTTTAAGTTTTTTCATATCCCTTAAAACAAGAGAAGGATCCTCAGGTTGCTGCTCGCCAAAAGCTTTTTTCCAAAGTTCATCTAGTGATGGCTTTTCTGCATTTATTAAAAATGCATAAGATTTCAAATCAAAAACATTAGTGAATTCTGAATGAAGAATGTTTATGTTTTTGTCTGCAAGATTAAAACCAGTAATCTCAATATCTTTATTTAAATGATCTTTAAGATTTATTTTTTCAGAAAAAAGATGATTTTCTTCTTCTGGCATAAAGGTTAAATTCCCAGTTTGACACACCCATGAATTTTTATAAGGGATAATTTTTATAGGTTTATTTTTTTCTAGTTCTATTTTTATTTTTTCATAATCTAGTTTTTTTATTTTTATAGCTTTTCTTTGAGCAGAAACAAACGATGTCATTCCTAATTCTTTTAATTTTTTTTGTGTTTTTGTCCCTTTGAGACTAAAGGGTTTTATTTTGTTTATCTTGATTTCAAGTTGCGAATTTAATGTGGCAAGTTTTTTACAAAAATAAGCTGATTCTTTATCTGTTTCTAATTTGTTTTTTTGTGCTCCTTTTATTTCGTTGATATTTTCATAAACTCCATCTAAACTACCATATTTTTTTAATAGTTTTTTTGCTGTTTTTTCACCAACGCCTTTAACACCTTTCAGGTTGTCAGATGAATCTCCAACTAAGCCTTTGAAGTCTGGAATTTTTTTTGAATCAAAACCGTATTCTTCAAAAAATGAATTTTTTGTTACAAGTTTTATTTGTGATATCGATCTTCCAGATTTCAAAATAGAAACTCCCTTTTCTATTGTTTGGAGCAAATCTTTATCATTGCTCACAATAATTGGTTCAATATTTTTTTTTAATAATATTTTTGTAAGTGAGGCCAAGACATCATCTGCTTCATGACCTGGACATTCAAAACAATCAATTTCCATTTCTTTTAAAAAAGTTTCAAAATAATTTATTTGCTCTAGTAGTATTTCCGGAGTTTCCTGCCTGCCCGCTTTATATTCAGGATATTCTTCCTTCCTCCAGGTTGGAATTTTTGAATCAAGAGCAACAATTATTGTTCTAGGTTGATATTTTTTATTAAGTGATTCCAGTGTTCTTATGAATCCAAATAAGGCATTTGTAGGCTTCCCTGAAGGTGACTTCATGCCTGGAGGAAGACTGTAAAATGCCCTAAATAGAAGGTTTAAACCATCTACAAGTAAGGCTTTTTCTTTCAATTATTTATATACCTTGAATTTTCCAGCCATTAATTGTGACCAATATTCAGATAGTGCAGTTTTAACTTTTGGTGCCAAAAGTATTCCACCGATGATGTTTGGGAAAGCCATTGATAGTATCATTAGATCTGAAAAATCTAAAACATTACCTAATTTCATTACTGTTCCGAGAACAACAAATGCAAGGAATATCAACCTGTAAACAAGTGTGGTTTTTGAACTCATTCCAAAAAGGTATGCCCAAGCTTTTTCTCCGTAGTAGCTCCAACTTATCATTGTTGAATATGCAAAAAAGAACACACAAACAGAAAGTACTGCTGGAAACCAGGAGAATGTTGATTCAAATGCTGCTTTTGTCATAGAGACACCCTCTAATCCTTCGACGTTGTAAACACCACTTACTATAAGTATTAATGCTGTCATTGTACATATGACAACAGTATCGATAAATGGACCTATCATACCCACGATTCCTTCTCTTACTGGCTGGTCGGTTTTTGCTGCAGAATGAGCAATTGCTGCAGATCCTATACCTGCTTCATTAGAAAAAACGGCCCTTCTTATGCCTTGAACCATGACTCCAATTAAGCCTCCATAGGCTGCATCAGGGTTAAAAGCTTGAGTAAAGATTAAATTTAATGCTGGCATGACTTGGTCAGAATTTCTAATCAACACTATCAATCCTGCTGAAAGGTATAAACTACACATGAAAGGTATTATTTTCTCCGTTACCTTTCCTATTCTTTTTATGCCCCCAATAATAACTAATCCAACTAAGAATGCCATGAAAAATCCAAAAATCCATGGCGAATCAGCAATAGATGGAATTACGCCACTCATTGCTTCGAAAGTTTGATTTGCTTGAAACATGTTTCCGCCACCAAATGATCCACCTATGCAGAATACTGCAAATACGATGGCAAGTATTTTTCCTAATGATCCTAGACCTCTTTCTTTAAGTCCAAGAGAGAGGTAATACATTGGTCCACCATGAACTGTGCCATCTTTATCTACCTTTCTGTAAAATTGTGCCAAAGTGCATTCATGAAATTTGCTTGTCATTCCGAATAAGCCCAGAATTATCATCCAAAAAACTGCTCCAGGCCCACCGACTCCAACAGCTACTGCTACACCTGCTATATTACCAAGTCCAACTGTTGCAGATAGCGCACTTGTTAAAGCTTGAAAATGAGATATTTCTCCTGGGTGATTAGGATCATCATATTTGCCTTTTACAACATCTAAAGAATGTTTGAAACCTCGAAAGTTAATGAATTTATGATAAATAGTAAAAAATATTGCACCTAACATCAAGACCCAGACGATAACAGGTATGTTTGCAATTGGGAAAAATAAAAATTCAGCCATTTTTTCAACAATTCCGCCAAAAGATTGATCAATTCTTTCAGCCAGACTGTTTTCTTGCTGTCCTGATTGAAGCAGGAAATTGATATTTGATATTTGGTAGCTTAAATTATTCATAAATGTCTCCCTTAGTACAAAATAAAAATTATGATAGGCTAAGTATACAACAGGCCGGAGTGGCGGAATGGTAGACGCGCTTGCCTCAAAAGCAAGTGTCCAATAGGGCGTGAGGGTTCGAGTCCCTCTTCCGGCATTAGTTTTCTATAGTCATTAATACTTGATCACTTGAAACTCTCTCACCTTCAACTACAAGTATTTCTTTAATTTTTCCTTTTTGTGTGGATGCAATTTCATTTTCCATTTTCATTGCTTGAAGTATGCAAAGAACATCTCCTTCTTTGATATTTTTCTTTTCGGCAACATTTATTGATGATATTACACCAGGTATAGGACTTCTTACCTCTGTCAATCCTGAAGATCCAGCATCTTTTGCTCTTGTTAAAAATGCATAACTTGTTTCTCTTTCAAGCTTGAATTTTGTACCATCAAGCAAAAGTTCAACCCTGATTCCATCTCTGGAGTAATTAACTGGTAGCCTTTTGTCGCCAATAATTATTCCAACAACACCTTTATCTCTTCTGATGATTTCAAAAGGAATCTTTTCGTCTCCATCTAACGTTGCTATGCTTGTTCCAAAATCAATTTGAACATCATGGATTTTTCCTTTAGAGTCTCTAATCTTTAGTTCCAATTTTCTTCAAACTCCTCATTGTTATTCGAATTCCAGTCTTCTTCAGCATCTTGATTATTATCAACATCTGGATGATTTTCTTCATCAGCGAGAAGTATGGCTGCAGCTAAAACTGCTTGTTTGTTCTCTTCTTCACTAGGTTCAGTTAATTTACTGCCTTGGTATTCCACAAACCTTGTCCATACCTTTCCATTTCTAAAGCTTTTATGAGAAAGAAGCCTCCTGTGAAAAGGAGCAGTTGTCGTAAAACCCCTTACAACCATTTCCCTCAAGGCTCTTTCCATTCTTGTTATCGCTTCTTTTCTTGTTCTTCCATAAGAAATGACTTTTGCTATTAAAGAATCGTAAATTGAAGGCACTGTATACCCAGGACATAGATGAGTGTCAACTCTTATTCCAGGGCCTGCTGGAAGTATTAGCTCTTCAACCGTGCCAGGGGTTGGAGCAAATCCAAACCTTGGATCTTCTGCATTTATCCTGCATTCAATAGCATGACCATTTCTTCTCACTTGCCTTTGGGTAAAAGGAATTCTTTCTTTGCCAGCTATTCTTATGCCTGCTCTTATTATGTCAATTCCTGTAATTTTTTCTGTCACCGGATGTTCAACTTGAACACGGGTGTTAACCTCTATAAAATAAAAATTTTTGCCATCAACTAAAAATTCAACAGTGCAAACCCCATGATATTTTGCAGCTTTGGTTAAAGCTTTAGATGCATCTATCATTCTTTTTCTCATTAATGTTGAGACTGCTAATGAAGGAGCTTCTTCCAGTAATTTTTGATGCCTTCTCTGTATTGAACACTCTCTTTCATATAGATGTATAAATCTTCCATGTGAGTCTCTCATCGCTTGTATCTCTACATGTCTTGGTTTTGCAAGGTATCTTTCTATAAAACATGACCCATCGCCAAAAGCTAATTTTGCTTCGGATTGTGCAGATTCAAATGCATCTTTTAAATCCTGCATTTTTTCAACAACCCTCATTCCTCTTCCTCCCCCACCTGCAGCAGCTTTAATCAAAACAGGAAAGCCAATTTTTCTTGAGATTTTCATTGCTGTTTTAACATCATTAACAACACCTTTTGAGCCAGGTATTGTTGGTATTTTTAAGTCTTTTGCTTTCTTTCTACCCCAAACTTTATCCCCTAGCTTCTCCATTGCATCTGCATAAGGACCTATAAAGATTATCCCTTCTTCCTCACATCTTTTAGCGAATCTTGCATTTTCTGAAAGGAATCCGTATCCAGGATGTATAGCTTCAACTTTTGATTTTTTAGCTGCTTGAATTATTTTTTCAATGTCTAGGTATGTTTCTGCAGCATTCCCTGGACCTAGATTAAATACACTATCAGCGACTCTCGAAGGCAAGGAATCTATATCTATTTCACTAGATGCTATCACACATCTAATTCCTAATTCCCAACCTGCTCTTATTATTCGAAGTGCAATTTCTCCTCTGTTTGCAATAAGCATACTTTTTATCTTGGGGCGCTTGCTTTTGCCTTTACTTGGGGTGATTCTTCTAAAAGCCATTGGAAATATTCTAACTCTTTTAAGGTTATAGAATTAAAAATTATGAAAATTCTCATTTAGGGATTGTAGTTAGAAGCATAGACAAAGCTCTTCCTTTGTGGAAAATAGCTTTGAAAGGAGAGGTTTCTTACAGAAAAAAATATGAAAGAGAAAATGCTGAAATAGCAATGTTGAAAGTTGGAAATGTAAACATTGAGCTGCTAGAGCCTATTGGAGAAGGTGTTTTGAAAAGATTTTTAGAAAAAAGAGGAGAGGGTTTTCATCATATTGCTTTTAAGGTTTCGGATTTTGATGAAACTGAAAAAAAATTCAATTCTTTAGGCTTTGAAACAATAGAGTCCTCAAGACAAGCTGGAATTGATGGTGGTGGAGCATTGTTCTTTAATCCTAAATTTACAATGGGTATATTGATGGAAATAATATCATGAAGAAGAGAATCGAGAAATTAAGAGGTTTGACATCCAAGGCAAAACTTGGAGGAGGGACTTCGGCAATTGAAAAACAACATGAAAAAGGAAAATTAACTGCGAGGGAAAGGTTAGAGGTTTTACTGGATGATGGATCTTTTAGAGAGTTAGGCTTGTTTATCAAATCGTCTCCATTGCCCATAGGTGAAAAGAAAGAATTTTTAGGTGATGGCTTGGTCGCTGGTTTTGGAAAGATAAATGGACGCAGAGTTCTTGTCTATAGTCAGGACTTTACTGTCATGGGCGGCTCTCTTGGAGAGAGGCATGCTGAAAAAATAGTCAAAATAATTCAAACAGGAAGAAAAGTTGGAGTTCCTGTAATTGCAATACAGGATTCTGGTGGTGCAAGAATACAAGAAGGAGTTGTTTCTTTAGCTGGTTATGCAAGCATCTTTAAAGAAAATACTTTATCAAGTGGAGTAGTCCCACAAATAGCTTGCATTTTAGGCCCATGTGCCGGAGGCGCTGTTTATTCTCCAGGTTTGATGGATTTTGTTTTTATGACAAAGGGTACAAGTCATATGTTTTTAACTGGTCCTGATGTGATTAAGACAGTCCTTCATGAGGAGGTCACTTTTGAAGATCTGGGAGGGGCTTCTGTCCATACTCAAAAAAGTGGAGTTTCTCATTTTGTTTCTGAAAATGAAGTTGAGTGTTTGAAGTCAGTTAGAGAGCTGCTTAATTACCTTCCATCAAACAACAAAATACATCAGTCCAGAAAAGATTCAAGCGTTCAGGATGTACAAAGAAGAGAAAATAAATTAAGAGACATTATTCCTGACAGTTCTGACAAGCCTTATGACATGAAAGAGATTCTTGATTTTGTTTTAGACGATAATTCTTTTTTTGAGGTGCAATCATCTTGGGCTAAAAATATAGTTGTAGGCTTTGGAAGATTAGATGGTTACGCTGTAGGCATAATCGCAAACCAACCTAATGTTTTAGCAGGTTGTTTGGATTCTGACTCATGTAACAAATCTGCGCGATTTATTAGATTTTGTGACTCTTTCAATATTCCAGTTGTTTCTTTTGTTGATGTTCCTGGATTCCTGCCAGGAAAGGATCAAGAACATCAAGGCATAATAAGGCATGGAGCAAAGTTGCTTCATGCTTATTCAGAATGCACAGTTCCATTATTAACCGTTGTCACCAGGAAAGCTTATGGTGGTGCTTATTGTGTAATGGCTCCAAAACAATTAGGAGCCGATTTGAATTTAGCATGGCCTTCTGCTGAGTTTGCAGTCATGGGGGCAGAGGGTGCGATAAATATTATCTTCAGAAAAGATATCAAGCATGCAAAAGACAAAGATAAAAAACGTAAGGATTTGATTCATGATTATGAAACAAATATTGCAACTCCGTATATTGCTGCAGAAAGAGGTTATGTTGATGAGGTTATAGACCCTATAGATACTAGACCAAAATTGATAGAAGCTTTAAGGTTCTATAAATCAAAAAGAGAGAAAATGCCTCCAAGAAAGCATGGGAATATACCACTCTGAAAAAAAGATTGTTTTTGTCATTTCTTTTTCTTTTTGCTTTTTTTGAATCAAATTTATATTCAAAAAATATAGATTCTGAGAAAATTTGGCTTTCTCAAAATTTGGAAAAATTTTCAAATTTAAAGCCTGATGAAGTTAGCGACCTTCCGGATTCATTAAAGGATGATTTTTCTGCTTACTACATTAAAGAAAAGATTAATTCAGAAAATTACAAAGAGGCAAAAAGGCATTTTTTATTGTGGCATAATCATTGTGAATCTTCCTGTTTTGAATTTGCTGAAATCTTGATTACCTTAATGAAGCAGGAGATTTTTTCAAAAAATGAAGTTAAATCTTATTTTGATCGTTTTTCTTTGAACATGACTTATTCTCAAAATTCTGAAATTATGTTACGTTTTTTTAGTGAAACATACATGTTCAATTTCTTATCTCCAGATGAAATAGAACCTTATTATGAGTTTCTTGACAACAGCTCCTCAGCTAAAATAAAAAAAGATTGGGCATATTTTATTATTGAAAATCTTTCTTACAAAAAAAATATTTCCAGATCTGATGTTGAAAATTGTTTTAATTTGATTAGAAGCTGGAATGTGAATTTTGACCATCAAAAACTAGGACAGCTTTCTCCCCATGCTGATTTAAGAGATTTTATTTTATCCTGGGGGAATCACAAGCTTTCAAAAAATAAAGAAGCAAAAACGATACTTGAAAGATGGGATAATCAGGGTGTATCTGATTACCATCGTTTAGATTATCTTAGCTTAAACTCAAAAATTTCATCTGCTCTTGGAAACTCACAAGAAGCGCTTAAATCTCTTGAGGAGATGGCTGTAAAAGGTGGAGGGGAGGATGCCATATACAGAAAAGCAGGATATCTTTTTTACCTTGGTAACCTCAATGCTGCTGAAAAGGAATACAAAAGATACTTAGCTAGATACCCCAAAGGCCCTAGGGCAAATTTATCTAGATATCACCTATTTAGACTGAAGGTTATGACGAATGAGAAAGAAGCTCTGTCATACATGATGGAAATTGATGACCCTGACCTTGAACCAAATAAGCTTTATTGGCAATATGCCATTTTAGATTCTGAAGAAAGTAAAAACATACTTCTATCCAGATATCCATTTTCTTTTTTCAGCTTATATATTTTTGAAAAAGAAGAAATTGATGATGATAAATGGTGGGATTTTATTTTTTCCAACGCTGGCAGTTTTAACTTTAAAGAAGATGAGCTTACTGCTTATGAAAAGATTATTCCTAAAGTGATTTTAAAAGAAGCAATTTTCAGATATTCAAATGGAGAAAGAAATTACAGCAATATCTTAAGGATCTCATCGCTTTTAATGAATTTGGAAAGAGGGATTGAGGCAAGATTTTATGCTGGCCTTTTGTTAGATTCAATAACTCAAAAAAAGTTTTCAAAAAAAGCGATATTGATGGTTATTTCAGATTTTTGGCCAATGCCATATCGTGACCTTTTCAACAAAGGTCAAAATAGTTTACTTTTATATTCTTTAGCTCATAGGGAAAGTGCGTTTCAACCTAATGCTGTGTCTTCAGCAGGCGCTGTTGGCTTGACACAGGTTATGCCCTCTACAGCTGTAACAGTTTTACGTGATTTGCATATGGATTTTGCAACTAAGGAGGTCAAAGATCTTTTAAGAGAACCTAATTTAAATTTGCTAGTTGGTTCAACTTATTTAGAGAGGATGCTTGATCGTTATGATAACGATGTTGTTGCTGCTTTATTTGCTTACAATGCAGGCTCTTCTAGAGTTGAATCGTGGCTTCAGCGCATTCAGCATGATAGTTATGAGAGTTTGGTTGACCCTCTGAGGGTTTTAACCATTACACTTTCGGAACCAAGGATATACACAAGATCAATTCTTACGAATCTTTTTATGTATGAAAGATTGAATGGTTATAGGTTAGAGTAGCAATTTATTAGCAAGATGTTAAAAGAAAAGACAGAGAAATTCATTGAATCCTGGAGGCCATTAATTGAAAAGGAAATGATGTTTCATGTTGATTCGCTTGATGGGGTGTCTGTTTTGAAGGAAGCAGTTTCTTATGCGCTTTTTAGTGGAGGAAAGAGAATCAGGCCTTTATTTTATTTAGCAGTTTTCGAAAGCATTGTTCCAAAAGATAAAAGTTTAAAAAGTGATGCATTGACTCACGAGATGTTGCGGATAGCATGTTCGTTTGAATTCTTTCATGCATTTACATTGATTCAGGATGATCTGCCATGTATGGATGATGATGTATTGCGAAGAGGGAAACCTTCATTGTGGAAAAAATTTGGAGAATCTACAGCACTGCTTGCAAGTAATGTTTTGTTGGGTATGTCTTATAACTCAGGTACAAATAACTCTTTTCCCTTTTCGGAAATGTTGATGCCTGACAGCATTATTGGAGGACAAGCGCTTGATTTAGGTCTTGAACAAGGTGCCTCTCAAGAGGAAATTAATTACATGAAAACAGCTCATTTTTTTGAAAAGATAGCACGTGCAGCTGAGCTCGAGGTTCAAATGAATTGGGGCATGGATGCGTTTGATAAAGATCGTTTTGAATGTTTGTGTAAATTTGCTGGAAAATTTGGTGCTTACTTCCAATACAGAGATGATTATTTTGATCTTCAAGATGGCCTTAAAAAAAATAAATCAAAGACAAAAATGAAAATTGCAATGATGGCCCAAAAAAAATTATTGAAAAAGATGGATCTGGAGGATTCTGTTTTAGGAGGTTTTGCCTCTTGGCTAATAGACAAGGAGTAAATTTTGAAAAATGGATTGCTGCTGGTAATTCTTTTATTGTTGTTGATGGTAATTCATTAGAAAATCAAGACAGGTCTTTTTTTTCGGAAAAAATTACAAATTCAAAAAATTACATTGATGCCGATGGTGTTCTTTTTGTGGATATTGTTAATGATGGATTGATAAGGTGCGATATCTATAATAGAGATGGAAGCAATGGTGAGTTTTCACTGAATGGTTTTCGTATAGCAGCTGCTTATTGTTACTTGCATAAAGAAAGATTATCTTGGAATTGGACTGCTTTAGCGCTAGATAAATGGATCTCTTCGCAGCTAAGTGAAAAATGGCAAATAGATAGCATATTTCAAAAAAAGAGTTGTTTTTCGGTAAATTTGAAAAAAGATATTATTGATGATTTTGAATGCAGTCAGGTTGACATAGATGGTGTAAATGGCTGGTCTGTTTCGGGCGTTGGAAACCCGCATCTAGTCATATCCTTAGATACAGAAGCTGATTTAAGAGAGGATGATTATCTAAAAATTTTTGAAAAAGCTTCAATAAATGAAAATTTTCCATTCGGAGTCAATGTTCATTTTGTAAAAAGAATAAATAAGCTAGGTGAATACTCTATTGAAACATATGAAAGAGGGGTTGGGAGAACGTTGTCATGTGGGTCTGGATCTTTAGCGTCTTCGGTATGTATAAATAAAAATTTTGAAAAAGATATAGAGACCATCAAAACAAAATCCGAAGGAGGAACATTGGAAGTTTCTTTTGGGGATGCTTTTTTGACATGTAAAGGGCCAGTAAAAAAAATGCTTGATGGTTTTTTGGAATTTTTTTAAGCGTAATATTCCATAATATAACCAAGGTTTAACTCCTCAGTAATAGGAATTTCATTAACTTCTGGGTAACGTTCGTATTTTGCTGTCCATTTATCTTGATTAACAATAATCCATCTTGGAGAACCTCTGCCAATCACTTCTGAAACCTTTTCCTTGAAGAAAGTTTTTTTCATGGAGCCTGGTTTTAGAGATATCACATCTCCTGGTCTACAAGCAAAAGATGGCTTGTCTGCCTTTCTCCCATTTACATAAAAATGACCATGAACAACTAGTTGCCTAGCTTCTCTTTGGGTTCTTGCAAAGCCACTTTTTAAAGCCACAGTGTCTAATCTAGATTCAAGTAATTGCATTAATATTTGTTCAGAAGATCCTTTTTTGTTTTTAGATTCTCTTACATAGCTAGCAAACTTTCTTTCTTTTAGATTGTAAATAGCTCTAAGTCTTTGCTTTTCTACAAGTCTTACTTTGTAATCACTAGATTTTCTCCTTCTCATGTTTGTTCCATGTTGACCAGGAGGATGTTTTCTTCTTGCAAGAGGGTCGCGATGCGTTCCAACAACATTCATTCCTAACTTTCTAGAAAGAGCAACTTTTTTCTGTTTAATTGACATAACGTAAGATGCTATTATATCTTATTGAGTTTTAAAAATGGAAGATAGTTGGATTATTCCCCAAATCACAAGCGAAAATAACAATCCAGAACATAATCCAACCAATATGACATTGATCCAGTTTTTTTGCTTTTCGTCCATTTAAAACTTGATATACACGTATGGTTTACCTTTAACTGAAAACCTTTGTAGGCAACCATCTCTAGATAGTATTTCGATTATTTCTTTGCTTGTTTTTGTATTTTTATTTTTTTGTATTTTGAGCTGTATAAAGTTAATAACTTTTTGTTCTGGACATACTATATTGCCAGAATTTCTAAAATCAAGCATTTTGTTTTTGTATATGTTTTTTTGTCTCTTTGATATTGTTTCTGGTGTTGTTTGTTGATTACTTTTTTTAAAATTTGCAAATATTTTTTCTAATAATTTTTTCATTTTACATTCAGCCTATTTCAATTTTATCAATTCTTTTTTGATGCCTGCCTCCTTCGAATTTTGTTTCAAGAAACAGTTCAACTAATTTTACTGCTTCATTTTTGTCTATCATTCTTTCACCTAGGCACAAAACATTTGCATTATTGTGTTTTCTGGTCATTATTACTGCATTTTCATCATGAACTCTCGCTGCTCTTATGTTTTTATGCCTATTTGCAGCCATTGACATTCCAATACCGCTGCCGCAAACTAATACGCCATATTCAACATGACCTTTATTAATGCTGTTGCAAACCTCATGTGCGTAATCAGGGTAATCAACCGATTCATTAGAAGGTGGGTTCAGATTTTTGAATAAAAATTTTCCATTTAATTTTTCTATTATGTAGTCTGATAATTTTTTGCCTGCATGATCGCATGATATAGCGATTTTTATGTTTTCATCCATAGTGCCTCTTCTCCTTCGATAATGACGTTTTCTTTTCTTAACCCCGATGCGAATTTAAAATTTTTCTCAATGGTTATTTCTTTTTCTTTTGAACACAATATGTAAAGATTTGGAAGTATGGAGCCTTCATTTTTCCAAAATTCAGAAAGGTCTGAGAGAAATTCACTTTCATGATTTTCTTTTTTGTAGCCAAGTTTTTTTGCAACAAGTGATAATCTAGTTTCCTTTGGTGTTTCATGCATGTTAATGAATATTGCATCAAATGTAAAGCATTCTGCTATTTTTGATACGTTTTCATTTAAGACAAAACTTTGACATCTTTCTGAAAACATTTGATATCTTTGCAAGTTCCAGTTTCCAATTCTTTCATAAACATCTTTCCAGCTTTCATTTGATTGTTCCCAGTTGTTTATGGCTATAAGTAGTGAATTCAAGGTCAAGCCCTTGGATATACTTCCGCTTTCCATATCGTTTAATATTTTTTCAATGTTTGTGTAAGTACCATTTTTTAAAATAGGTTTTTCTTCTGCTATTTTTGAAATTGTTGCTCCATTGAAGTTTATTGGTTTTTTTGCTGTTAGTAAATAGGTGTGAAGCTCATAGCACATTCTATTTTTATTTGCTGAGAAGAGATTTATACCTGAGTCATTAAATTCAGAAAATATTCGACAAAAAGGATCCCCTGAAACGGCCAATCTCTTTATTCTTTTTTTATTGAATGTTTCAATTATGTCAGATCCAAATAAGCTCATTTAGTTTTTCATAATCTCCATTAGTATGTTGACCAATGATGGGTCAGCTATATTTTTTAAATAAGTATTTATAGATTCTGTTATTTCTGTTCTTTGCTTTCCTTTCCTGTAAGGTCTGTCATGCTGTAATGCGACATATGTATCAGCAATTCTTAATATTCTACTTGCCAGTGGTATCTTGCTGCCTTTGATGCCATCTGGATAACCTGATCCATCCCAAGATTCATGGTAATTTCTAATTATTTTAGAAACATTAGGAAGGCTGGTGATCTCATTTGTCGCCCTTTCCCCTATCAATGTGTGATTTTTAATCGTTTCAATATCTTCGGGGTTTAAGTTATCTTTTTTCATGTAAATTTTTTCATCTTGCGCAAGGATTCCAATATCGCCTAGGAATGCTGCAATTTTCATTTCAAAAAGTTCATTTTTATTCATGCCTATGGTTTCACCCAGCTTTACAGAGAGCAATGCAACTTTACTGGGGTGGGTTGCTAAAAATGGTATTTTCTCACCAATTAAGTTTGAAAAAACAACAGATATTGCTAACAGGTAAGCTTGAGCCTCAAAATCAGATAACTCCTGACCTGAGTCTTTGATTTCATTTATTTTTTCTAAAGAGCTTTTTTTAATGTTTGTATTTTTTTTAAATTTGATAAATTTTTCAACCATATTTGGTTGAAATCTTGTCCCTTTGGAATCATTAAGTATGTTTTCTATTTCTTTATTTGTTCTTTTTGGCCTGTAGGGTCTTTCTCTACTAAGGGTGTCATTTAAATCGCAAATTGCTAAAATTTGCTTTGCCGTTGTAAATTCTCCCATCATTAATTGGTCAGGATATCCCGTTCCATCCCAAGATTCATGATGATGTCTAATCAGGTTAGCAACCTCGGTCATTGAGGGTATATTTTTGACAATTTTATATCCCACAACAGAGTGACTTTCAATTTTTTTTCTTTCAGCAGGTAGCAGTGGGCCATTTTTGTAAAGTATTGAATGTGGAAGTGTGGTTTCTCCAATATCATGTAGTAATGCAGCATAATAAAGACTTCTTTGAGTTTTTAAAGTAAAACCAAATTCATCAGCAAAGCTGATTGAGGAATTGGCAACACCTTGAGCATGAGAACTTGTGTGACCTTCAATTTCATCTAGTATTCTTGAAAGGCATTTTATTAATTGCGATAGTATGTCAAATCTTTTCATCTTTTAGCCCTCACGCAATTTTTACCTTCTGTTTTTGCAGAATAAAGACATTCATCTGCAATCGATATGATTTCATTTAGGGTTTCTCCATCTTTAGGGTATGTCGCAATCCCGATTGAGGCTGTGAAATTAATTGATTTTTCATCATTTACTTGAATGGTTATATTTTCAATTTCTTTTAAGAGTTTTTCGGCTGCTTTTTGTGTGTTTTTTGAGTCTGATTCTAAAAGTAGGACCATAAATTCTTCACCACCATATCTACCTGCTAGGTCACCTGCTCTAGATCTTTTTTGAATGTATGACGCAAGCTCTTTGAGAACCTCATCACCAATCTGATGTCCATAGGTGTCATTGATTTGTTTAAAGTTGTCAACATCAAGCATCATTATGCTGAATTTATTTTTGTATCTTTTGGATCTCTCTAGTTCTATATTCCCAAGTTCAAAGAATCTCCTTCTGTTAAGTAGGTTGGTTAAGCTGTCTGTTTGGGCCAAAAGCCTTAATTCTTCTTGAAGGTTTTTGTTTTCAAGTATTCTTGAAAAATCTTTTGAAGCTACTTCAAAAAAAGTATTATCTCTATTGTTGAAAGATGAAGAGGTTGACCTCATAAGGCAAAGAAACCCTACACGTGTTCCTCTTTCGAAAAGATGTGTCATGATCATGCTTTTTGGATTGATGTCTTGAACTATTGCTTTAGGTTCTTTTGGAAACTGAAAAAGACCCTCTGGAAAGTTGCTTTTTGCAATTTTAGTAATTTCAGACCAGTTAAAAGGGCTTAAATTATTTCGATGTTTTTTTTCTTGAAATATTTTTAACAATGATTCAAGAAGTTTTGGGTCATGTGTATTTGATTGAGATATAAGCGTTTCAGCAGTTTTTTTCGAAAATTTCAAAAAATGATCTGGGTTTTTTTCTAATTTGATCTCTTTGTTGTTGTTGTTGTAAAACAATACTGCATAATCAGCATTTAAAGCTTCATAAAGCTTGTCTAAAAATATTTCTGATAAATCTTCAGGCGAATTGGTTATTTCCGAAATATTCTTTAAAAGTGATAATTCAGCTACCTGTCTTTCGAAATGCTCTCTAAATACAGAATGATATTTTTTTAATGTTTCGTTGAAGATTATTTCAAGTTTTTCTTTTTTGACATATTTATCAAAAAAGCTTTTTTCCTTTTCGGAAAGTAGCTTTTTGAATGTTTTTACACATTTCCAGAAAGCTTTATCAATATTCGATGGATCTATGTCTTTCTCAATCCAGTAATCAAAATTTCTTTTAATTAATTCAGTTACTTGATTTTCTCTCATAGATATTAAGCTCTTATCGAAGGATGAAAAAACACCGAATATGAAATCGCCTAAAAGTTGTTTTATTGATTCAGGAGAGTTTTCAGGAAAAAGTTCAATAAATTCTTGTGGCGGTTTGTTTGTAAATTTAATTAAGTGTTTTCTTAAGATGACTCTAAGAAAGTCATATTTGTGTTCAATGTTTTTTCCCATTTTTAATAATTTTATAGGTGGAAGTATGTTTATTGAGATAGAATTGGGCTATTCTGACGCGGGGTGGAGCAGTGGTAGCTTGTCGGGCTCATAACCCGAAGGTCGCAGGTTCGAATCCTGCCCCCGCACCCAATTCAGGCAGCGTAGCTCAGCTGGTTAGAGCGTCCGGCTCATACCCGGGAGGTCCTCGGTTCAAATCCGAGCGCTGCTATTTGCTTAAAATGTATGAATCATCTTTTAGAAAAAATTAGTTCATTTATTAATGAGAAAAAATTAATAAGTCCTGATGATAAAGTGTTGGTTGCTTTATCAGGTGGGCCTGATTCAACTGCATTGCTTTTGATTTTAAAAAAACTTTCAATTCATATGGGTTTTCATGTTGAAGCTTTTTATTTCAATCATTGTTCAAGAACTGATTCAGGCAATGAACAATCTCATGTTGAAGTTTTTGCTTCTAGGCATAATATAAATTTATATATTAGTTCTTCTAAAAAAAATTTAAAAGGTAATGGGCCAGAAGATACATGGAGAAGAGACAGATATAATGCAATTCAAAAAGTTGTTGAAAGGAATGAATTTGACAAAGTTGCTACTGGACATAACCTGGATGACAATTTGGAAACTTTGCTGATAAGGTTAGGTAGAGGCATGGGGCTAGAAGGGGTCAAGGGGATTCCTGCAAGAAGAGATTTTTTCATCAGACCCTTGTTGAGAATTAAAAAATCTGAAATTTTAAAATATCTTTCAGAAAATAATATTGAATGTTATAAAGATCCATCCAACCAAAACAATTTAATTAGAGCGTCCTTAAGGAAAAGTGTAATCCCAGAACTTAAGAGAGTCTGGGGGACGTATTGGCCTAAGGGGCCGTCAAAAAGTTTGGAAATCTTATCGGAAGAAAATCAATCTTTAAATATGATTTCTAATGATTTACTTCGAATTTATTTAAATGATGAGGGTCTTAATCGTGAGGTGTTGAAATTGCCGCCAGCAGTTGCTTTAAGGGTTGTAAAAAATTGGTTATATTCAATCGGCATTAACCCTCCTCGTAGCGCTCTTGAAAGAATAATGAAAGAAGGTCAGTCTAAAGACAATGTAACAATAGAAGGTCCACCATGGTTTAAGGTTCAAATAGGCAAAAATAATATTCTTTATATGGGTGATTGATTAGAATATATTTTTAAATTGATATATGAAAAAAAATAAACGTAACAATCATCAGCCTTCTCCCAGGTCTTTATTCATATTGTTTTTTTTATTCTTGACCACTCTTTTGTTTTTTAGCTTAACGGACCAGTCAAAAGAAACAACCCAGAGTGAGTTTGTTTTTTCTTTAGAAAGTGGAATTGTTGAAGAGGTCCAGATTGACACTGGTTCAAATTCTGTAAGTTATAAGGTTTTTGAAGAAGAACAGAATTACATTTCTAGAGTCATACTTAGTGATTCTTTGCTTGAGGAAATAAATGAAAAAGTCTCAAATGTTAAAGTTAAACCTCCAGGCTGGGGAGAAAATATTAATCCTTTTGTGTGGTTTGCGCTTTCTATAGGTATTACTGTTTTGATTTTCGTACTTCTTTTGAGAAAGATGGGTGGAGGTGGAGACCCAACATCTTTTGGACAATCAAAGGCAAAATCAATCAAAGGTGAAAAGACAAAAACAAAGTTTAATGATGTAGCTGGGCTTGATGAACCAAAAAACGAATTGAAGGAAATTGTTTCTTTTTTGAAAAATCCAGCACCATTTAAAAAATTGGGAGCAAAGCCCACCAAGGGTGTTTTGCTAACAGGCCCTCCAGGCTGTGGTAAAACATTACTTGCAAAAGCCGTTGCCGGAGAGGCAAAAGTTCCTTTTTTCCTTTCTAGTGGAAGTGAGTTTGTAGAGTTGTTTGTTGGTGTGGGTGCTTCAAGAGTAAGAAGTTTATTTGAAAAAGCAAAAGCGGCAGGAAGTGCACTTATATTTTTAGATGAAATAGATGCTGTCGGAAGGCAGCGTGGAGCTGGTATGGGTGGTGGACATGATGAGAGAGAGCAAACTTTAAATCAGATTTTGATAGAGATGGATGGTTTTGAATCTCACGACAATGTTGTTGTTATTGCAGCTACAAACAGACCTGACATACTTGATCCAGCCTTAATAAGGTCAGGTAGGTTTGATAGGAAGATAAAGGTAAATCTTCCTACAGTAAGTTCTAGAGAAGATATATTAAAGGTCCATTCTTCTGGAAAGCCTTTTGAAAAAGGAATAAGCTTAAAGCATATAGCTCAAAGAACACCAGGTTTTTCAGGTGCTGATCTAGAAAACCTCCTTAATGAATCTGCCTTACTTGCTGCTAGAGTAAAGGCAAAAAAGATTAAACAAGAGCATCTTGCTGAAGCTGTTGAAAGAGTTGCAATGGGTCCACAAAGAAGATCCTTGATGATCTCTCAAAAAGAAAAAGAAACTGTTGCCTGGCATGAATCAGGTCATGCTATTGTTTCTTACATTCTTGGTTCAACAGTGCATAAAATTACCATAATTCCAAGGGCTGAAGCTCTTGGTTATGTGTGGAATACTGATTCAGAAGATGAAAAAGATAAAGCGCTTAAAACTAAGAAGGAACTCATGAACGAAATGGCAATCTGTCTTGCTGGACGTGCAGCTGAGAAAATTACATTTAATGAAATTACAAATGGTGCAAGTTCAGATATAAAAAGAGTTACAAGCATTGCAAGATCTATGGTTAGAAATTGGGGAATGAGCGACAAGATAGGACCAGTAGATTACGAGTATGATCAAGAACCATTTTTAGGTAGAGGGTTGTCAATGCAGACAAACCATTCAGATGCCACAGAAGAAGAAATAGACCGACAAGTTTTATCGCTTATTACAGATTCACAAAACCATGCTGAAAAATTATTGCAAAAGCATAAGGATGCTTTAGATGGCTTGGCTAACATATTGTTGGAAAAAGAATCAATAGATAGAGAAGATTTTGAAAAATTAATGAAAGGTTTAAGTGTTGAAAGAATTAAAAAAAATGATTAGAATTTACCAAATGCCCATTATGCAGAATTGCATCTTATATTAAAGTCATGGTTGATGATTTTCAAGCAACCACCCAATTTTCAACAGTTTTACTGTTTTTCTTCGGGGCTATTGGCTTTGGTGTTATTTCTCTTTTTATGAATCAGCTTACCGGAGGAAGATTTCCATCTCCTTCAAAATTGAGCACGTATGAATGTGGCAATGATCCTCATTCGGATGCTGATATACCTTTCAATTTTCGTTTTGCTGTGATTGCTGTTATTTTTCTTTTGTTTGAGATTGAATTAGTTTTCTTCTTGCCATGGGCTGTAAGTTTTAGAAATCTTCTTTTTACCACTGGATGGCCAGCATTTTTCGAGATGATTACTTTTTTCTTCATCTTGATACTTGCTTTTGTTTATGTTTGGAAAAAAGGTGGTTTGGAGTGGGACAGGAATTAGGAGTTTGAATTTATGAGTCAGGAACCTTACATGTTAGCAAAATTAGATGATTTACTCGGTTGGTGTAGAAAAAATAGCTTGTGGCCGATGACCTTTGGCTTGGCTTGTTGCGCTATAGAAATGATGTCAACTGGAGACACTAAATATGATATTGATAGGCTCGGTGTTGTATTTAGGGCAAGCCCTAGACAATCTGATGTGATGATTGTTTCTGGAACTGTAACTTATAAAATGGCTCCTTTGTTGAAGAGACTTTATGACCAAATGCCTGAGCCAAAATATGTTATATCAATGGGCTCTTGTGCTAATTCTGGAGGGATTTACAAAGACGCTTATTCTGTTGTGAATGGTGTTGACCAGGTTGTTCCTGTTGATGTTTATGTTCCTGGATGTCCCCCTAGGCCAGAAGCTTTGATTTACGCTATAACAAAATTACAAGAAAAAATTGAGAAGGAGAAAATAATTTCTGATCGTGTTGCATGATAAAAAACTTTTTCTTAAAAAGCTAAAACCTTTTTTTAATGATTATGCTGAAATAAGAGGTCAGCTTATATTCATTTTAGATAGATCAAAAATTTTGGAATGCTTGTCTTTTCTTAAAAATGACAAGGATTTGAAGTTCAATATGTTACATGATTTAACCTGTAATCAAAAAGTAAAAGGTTTAGAGGTTGTGTATCAGCTCCACAGTGTCGATAACTCTTATTGGATAACACTAAAATCATTGATACCTTTCGAATCTTTGGTTGCTCCTTCTGCTACTTCTATTTTTATTGCTGCTGATTGGCATGAGAGAGAGGCTTTTGATATGTTTGGAATAAAATTCAATGATCATCCTGATTTAAGAAGAATATTGCTACCTGATGATTGGGAAGGACACCCTTTGAAAAAAGAATATCCATTAGGTGGCTTTAAAGACATAAAACCAATTTGGGCTTATGAAGAAGCGGAAGATCTACAAAACCTTCCAGATAGAGAGATTTTGGATTCTTCAATCATTAATCCAGATTCAGACGATAAATTAAAGGTGATAGAAAGCTGATGAGTGATCCGAAAGATTTTCTAACCACTCAAACAGGTACTTTACTTGAGAAAGAATCTGAAGATAGGTTTTGGCTCAATATGGGTCCACAACATCCTTCAACACATGGTGTTTTTAGAATTTTGCTTGAAACAGAAGGTGAAATTGTTAAAAATGTTGTTCCGATAATTGGTTACCTGCACAGAGGTGTTGAAAAAATATCAGAGAATAGGGAATGGATGGGCGCTTTGCCACTTACCGATAGGATGGATTACCTTGGTGCAATGTCAAACAATATGGCTTTAACTTTACCTGTTGAGGAGCTGATGGAATTAGAGGTCCCAAGAAGGGCGCAATGGTTGAGAGTTTTGGCGTTGGAGACAAATCGGCTGGCTAGTCATTTGTTGTTTTATGGAACATTGGGTTTGGATCTTGGAGCTTTGACTCCTTTCTTTTTTGCTTTTAGACAAAGAGAAATAGCACAATATTTATTAGAGCTTCTTTCTGGTCAAAGAATTACTTTTAATTACATAAGGTATGGGGGTGTTCGCTTAGACATAACAACCCCTATAGAAAGAGAGTTTAGAAAATTTATCACAGGTTTCAGGCCTGCTTATGAGGAAATGTGGAATCTCGTAGAGGGAAATGAGATTTTTCGTACGAGGATTATTGGTGTTGGTGAATCCACTCCCGAATTGTTAATAAAACATGGAGTGACAGGTCCAATATTAAGAGCATCAGGCGTAAAAAGAGACCTAAGAAAAGATAGACCTTTTGCTGCTTATGATGAATTTGACTTTGATGTTATCACTCATGATAAAGGAGACACATATTCAAGATGGTATTGCAGATATAAAGAAATGGGTGAATCTTTGAAAATTATCGAACAATGCTTAGACGGCATGCCTGATGGTCCACATATTAAAAAGATGCCATTTTTCTTCAAACCTCCTCCAGGTGAAATATATTCTGTTACAGATACTCCTAGGGGTGATTTGGGTGTTTATATAGTTTCAGATGGTAGTAGATTCCCTTATAGAGTCAGGTATAGAGCTCCTTCTTTTTGTAATCTCTCTGTGCTTTCTGAACTTTTGTATGGCACAGGAATTGGTGATGTTATTGCTATCCTTGGATCTTTCGATCCTGTTTTTGGAGAAGTAGACAGATGAAGCTTTTGGAATGGCGCGTTAGGAAGGTACCTGTAGGAAAAATATCTTTGATTCTGGGCATTCTTGCATTTGTGCTTTTTTCTGCTTGGAAAATCTGGGCTCTAACTGGTTATTGGAGCCTTGAACCTGCTTTTGATTCATTGCGAAATCTATTTTTAATCTTGAGAGATAAGTTTGGTGGCCCTGGAGAGCCTCCAATGGGTCTGTACAACACTCTTATCATTGTTCTTAAGCTTTTGGGTATTTTAGTTGTATTGCTTTTGATAGGAGCATATTCAACTTTAATGGAAAGAAAGATATTAGCTTTTATGCAAGACAGATTAGGTCCAACTAGAGTAGGGCCAAGAGGTATACTCCAACCAATAGCAGATGGTCTTAAGTTGTTGCAAAAAGAATGTATTGTCCCATTGGGTGCTGATGGTAATTTTCATTACTTAGCGCCAGTTATATGTTTTATACCTGCATTAATGGGAGCTGTGCTTATACCTTTTGGGAAAGGTTTAATGCCTGTTGATTTAAATGTTGGAATCTTATATTTTTTCGCTTTAGGTGCTTTTGGAGAGTTAGGTATATTTTTAGCTGCTTGGGGTTCGAATAATAAATATTCAGCAATTGCCGGTTTTCGAGCTGTAGCTCAGCTTGTTAGTTATGAAATACCTATGGCTTTTTGCATCATGTCAATAGTTTTGCTTTCTGGCAGCTTGAAGATTGGAGAGATCATTAATGCTCAAATAGAAGGAGCTACTGCTTATGGTGGTTTAGGTTTTCCTATCTGGTTCATAGTTCCTCAGTTTTTAGGATTCTTAATATTCTTTTTAAGCGCTGTAGCAGAAACAAACAGAACACCTTTTGATTTAGCTGAGGCGGAATCAGAGCTTGTCAGTGGTTTCCATACTGAATATACTGGTTTAAGATGGGCTTTTTTCTTTTTAGCCGAATATGTAAACATTTTTATTGGAGCAAGTATTATCACAGCTATGTATCTGGGTGGTTATGCCGGACCTGAACTTCCATTTTTAGGCGAAACGCTTTCTTCTGTTGTTTGGTTTTGCTTGAAGGTTTTTTCGATATTTTTCATCATTGTTTGGTTGCGCGGAACCTTGCCGCGTTTGAGAGTAGATCAATTAATGATGTTGTGCTGGAAGCGATTAATACCTATTGCAATGGCTAATTTTTTACTTACAGGAATTTTTGTTTTCGCTAACACAGTTAGATTGACTCCACAATTATGGCCTGTTCATTTAGAAAATAGTGCTTACACTTCTATTGCTGCAATAGTTTTTATATTGATTATCATGTTTGGTTTAGCTTGGTTCTTTGCGAAAGATTTATTAAAACCTATGAAAGAGAGGGATGTTTAAATGCAGTTAGAGAGTATTAGTAATATTTCAACAGTAATTACTGTTTTGATGTTTTGCGTGTTGATCTTTTTTGCTTTTGTTGTTGTTAGGTCGGGAGCAACTGGTATTGTTTCAGGTTTACGGTTAGTCTTTGAGAAGTTTTTGAGGAATTTTGAACAAAATGATACTCTTGAATATCCAGGCGAAGATAGAGAGATGGGCCATAGATGGAAAGGTAGATTTGTGCAGATGATTGACGAAAAAGGAAGAATGCGTTGTGATGCTTGTCAATTATGTGCTCAAGCTTGTCCAGACAATCTTATTGAGGTTTTGCCTGAGGGAAAAGGTAGAGACAAGAGGCCAAGAGTCTATACTTTGAATTATGCCGCTTGTCATAATTGTGGTTTTTGTGTTGATATATGTCCAAGTGATGCAATAAGAATGTCTAGAGATTTTGAAACAGCTACATATCAAAGGACTGATGCCTTTAGTCATGACGATAATGAATCTTTGGTTTTCAATTTGGAAGATTTGGTTGCTTTTGAGTCTTCAGTTTATCCTGAACTCTTCGATTCCAGCTCTCCTGGAGAACTTGCAGACAGTCTTGGTTATTTTAAAAATAAAAAAATATTTGAGGAAGATTCTTATTTAGATTACGAACCAATGGATGAAGACGCATTGCATGTAGTTGAAGAGGATGTTGAAGAAATTGATGATAAGGATTATGAAATACCAGAGCTAGATGACTAATTTCGATTTAACACCCTATGTGCCATGGATTTGGTTTTCTTTTTTTGGTTTGTTTACCTTGGTAATGGCTCTTGGTGTAGTTTTCCATAGAAAAATTGTTTACAATGCCGTTTTCCTGGCGTTGAGCCTTGTTGGAACAGGAGCTCTTTACATAACCTTGAATGCTGATTTTCTAGGAATAGTTCAAATATTGCTTTATGTTGGTGGGATCATTGTATTGATACTATTTTCAATCCTTCTTACAAGAGGAGAGGAGAGAGGTGTTGAGTATGTGAATAGAAATAAGCAAAGTTTTTGGGCATTTTCTTCAATAATGGGTTTATCTTTATGGATAGGTGTTCAATTTTGGAAAGTTCAGTGGCCTGACGCTAATCGTAATTTAGCTGCTAATCATTGGGAAAGATATTCTGAAATAGCAACAATTAAAACATTACCACAAATTTTGAACAGAACTGTTCCAGTCGAAGCAATAGGTGAGGGCTTAATGAAGCCATATCTTTTAATTTTTGAGTTAGCAAGTATTGTTTTGTTGGTTGCAATGGTTGGTGTTGTTATATACATGAAACCCGAAAAGAAAGGAGACGCAGATGCTTAATTTCTTTTTGAATGATGTTTTTTCAGGACAACAATGCACTATTGAAAATATAGGAAATTGTCATTTTTATGGACCAGCTGTCCCTGTGAATGCTTATCTTTTTTTGGCGATGATCCTATTTGGCTTAGGTGCTTATGGTGTTGTTACTAGAAAGCATTTAATAAGCATTCTTATGTGTATGGAGGTAATGTTGAATGCAGTCAACCTTATGCTTGTTGCTTTTAGCAGACAATGGGGTTTAGCCTCTATGAGGCCTCCATTTGTTTCTACAGGTGATGATTTTTGGGTTTATGTTCCCGTTGGTCAAATTTTTGTAATATTTTCTTTAACTATCGCTGTTGCAGAAGCTGCTATAGGGTTAGCACTTGTTTATCATATTTATAGATCTCTTGGAACAACCCAAGCAGATGATTTTGATTTATTAAAAGGATGACTTATTTAATTTTAATTCCATTGTTGCCTTTGTTGGCATTTGCTTTAATAGCTCCATTAACAAAATTATGGAAAAGAAAATCTGCATTTATTGCAACTATAGCAATCATAGCTTCATCTGTTTTTTCCTTAATGCTTTTCTTTGAAGCGGTTAAAAAAGGTGGTCCAATTAAAGATCAAGATGGTTCATTTTGGACAGCTAACCATCATCCAGTTACCTTTAATTGGAGCCTGCCCAATTGGCTCCCATTGGGTGGTACTGATTCTGTTGATTTAAGTTTTTCAGCTGATGGCTTCACCTTGATGATGTTGTTAGTTGTGACCTTGGTTAGTGTGTGCGTTCATATTTATTCTTTTGGTTATATGGATTATGCTGGAAAATATTACCAACACGAAGAGAAGAATCTTCCTAGGTATTATGGTTATTTGTCAATTTTCACTGCAGCAATGCTGATTATGGTTTTAGCTAATAATTTAATTTTGGCTTTTATCGGATGGGAACTAATGGGTCTTGCAAGCTATCTCTTAATAGGTTTTTGGTTTGATAAAGAGAGTGCTGCTGTCGCTGCAAAAAAAGCTTTTTTAACTACAAAAGTTGGGGATTTATCACTTTTTCTTGGGGTTTTAACTTTATACGGGGTTACAGGAACTTTTGATATTCCAAAGATACTTGAATTTGCTTCAACACATGATACAAATGGCATAATTGGAGTAGCTGCCCTGCTTATCTTTGGTGGCGCAATGGGTAAAAGCGCTCAGTTTTTTCTGCATGTTTGGCTTCCAGATGCTATGGAAGGTCCAACCCCTGCTTCTTCTTTAATCCATGCTGCAACAATGGTAGCAGCAGGTGTTTACTTGATAGCAAGATTGCATCCTATCTATTCAGGAGACATGGCTTCTTCAGTTGTTTCTCACATTGGAGCCTTTACTGCTCTTTTTGCAGCTTCTATAGCAATTGCAAGATGGGATATAAAAAGGGTTTTAGCATACTCAACAATAAGTCAACTTGGATTCATGGTTGCTGGACTGGGAACAGGAAGTGTTGCAGCAGGAATATTCCATCTTTTTACACATGCTTTTTTTAAAGCTCTGCTTTTTCAAGCGGCTGGATCTGTTATTCATGGCGTTCATACAAATGACATGAGGGAAATGGGTAATTTGAAAAAATACATGCCAAAAACTTTCATGGTATTTCTTATAGGAACATTAGCTCTTTCTGGAATTCCTCCATTTTCTGGATTTTTCAGCAAGGATGAAATTCTTTTGACAGCCTATTATTACGGCGAGCATGGTGATGGCTGGCTTCCTTACATCATGCTGTCTATAGCTGCCTTCTTTACTGCTTTTTATATGTTTAGAGTTGTTTATTTGACTTTTTTTGGAAAATATAGAGGTCATGGTCATCCTCATGAATCCCCTTCAGTTATGACTGGTCCAATGATTTTCCTAGCAAGTATGTGTTTAATACCTTCTTTTGTAGGCGTTCCTGGGAAGCATGGATCTTGGGCAGCTTTGTTTATAGACCCTCATCCACATCATGGATTGAATTTACAAGTAGCATTAACTTCTACTGCTTTGGCTGTTGTTGCGATACTGCTTGCAAAAAAGATGTTTTTGAGCAAATCAAACATGCCAAAAATTGAACTTGGATTTTTTGAAGAAAAGAATCCAGTTTTATGGAAGGCTTTATCAAAAAGACTTTATGTAGATGAGGTTTTGCAGTGGTCTTTTGTTAAGCCAGGAGCATACTTAGCGGAACAGATTGCCTGGTTCGATAAGAATGTTATTGACGGCATTGTTAACCGTGTAGCAGGGTTTGGGGACAGGATGTCTTCAGCATCTGCATTTATTGATAAATATATTATTGATGGTATTGTTAATCTATTTGGTAGCTTAACGAAAGCTGGACATAAGCTTGTAAAAATGTATCAGACTGGTTTTATTTCTGGTTATCTTTTCATGATTTTAATTATGTTAGCTTTAATTTTATTGACCCAAGGTTATTGGGTTTCTTAGGAGATGTCTTATGACTTATTTAAATAATTTTATTCTTTTGTCATTTTGGAGCCAACCTTTGAACATCTTATTGTTCTTACCTTTGCTTGGTGCTCTTATTGCATGTTTTGTTAAAGGTGAAAACAAATTGCGTATGGTGATGATAGGAACAGCATCGGTCACTTTTTTGTGGTCTTTGCAGGTTTGGAATTTATTCTCATCATCAAATGCTGAAAAGTTCATTGCTGAACTAGGGGAGGCTTTTCCTGATCCTTTCGGTTTCAAATTGGGATATTTAGCACCCTGGTTTCCTGAAATAGGAATGGGTAATGGCCCAGGTGTAGCATGGTATATGGGTATAGACGGTATATCTTTGGCTTTGATTGTTTTAACCACTTTTGTTTCTATATCTGCTGCAATTTCAAGTAATTCAATAAAAGACAGGTTGCAATTGTATGTTGTTCTTTTTCTGCTTCTTGAAACTTCACTTCTGGGAGTTTTAGTTGCGAGAGATTTTTTCATGTTTTTTGTATTTTGGGAATTGATGTTGTTACCAATGTATTTTTTAATTGGTATATGGGGTGGAAAAAACAGAATATATGCAGCAATTAAGCTTTTCTTGTATACCTTAGCTGGCTCTGTTGCTGTTTTGATAGGCATACTTGTTATGTTCTGGGCTTCACCAGTTAGATCTTTTGGCATATCAGAGTTAACAACTTTTTTTGCAAACAACATTCCAGTAGATGGACCTGGTTTAGTCACGCAAACTTCATTATTTTTATTATTCTTTATTGGTTTTGGTATAAAAGTTCCTATAGTTCCATTTCATACCTGGCTTCCTGACGCTCACGTTCAAGCCCCAACACCAATTTCAATGATGCTTGCTGCTGTTTTGTTGAAAATGGGAACCTATGGCTTTATAAGGATTTTGCTTCCTGCTACCAATGGTGCTATTCATGACACTGATGGGATTGCCGTACCCTTAATGGCAATTGTTGGTGTTGTTAGCATGGTTTATGCAGCTTTGGCAGCTATGGCTCAAAAAGATTGGAAAAGCATGGTTGCATATTCTTCTATATCGCATATGGGTTATTTGATTTTTGCCTTTTCAACTGCTACGGAGCTTGGTTTATCAGCAGGTATGTTCATAATGGTAAGTCATGGTTTGATAAGTGCTTGCATGTTTCATATGGTAGGTGTAGTTTATGAACGTACTCACAATAGGGATTTAATGGCTTATGGTGGACTTGGAAGTATTGTTCCGAAATATTTCACTATTTGGATTTTTGTTGGTATGGCAAACTTAGGACTTCCTGGCCTTTCAGGATTTTGGGGAGAGTTTATGGCCTTTGTTGCTGCTTTTAGTAAGTTTGATTGGATTGTTTCTTCAGGCATGTTTGAAGGCATGAATTTCTTTAGAGTTTTAGCAGGTTTTGGTGTTGTGACGATTGTTATAACAGCGGCATATATGCTTTTGATGATTCAGAGAATATTCATGGGTCCTTTGAATGAAAAGTGGAAAGATCTGCAAGATATGAAAAAATGGGAAGTTTGGGCAATAGCTCCTGTCATGTTCTTTATACTTTACTATGGATTGAACCCAAAAGCTATGGTTGATATTTATGGTCCTGCGACTGCTAGGCTTGCAGAGAGTCTATCTTATTTAACCTCTATTGTTCCTTAAGCTTTCAGGAATAATCATTAGTATTATTCCTGTTACTACAGCAGCATCAGCTATATTGAAAACTGGCCAATCTCCTATTGAAATGAAATCTATAACAAAACCTCTAGTCATTCTGTCTACCAGGTTACCTAAAGCACCACCCAGTATCAAGCCTGCTGGAAGTATTAAATAGATTTTTTTACTAAGAAAATTTTCTTCTGTTAGGAAGTTGTAAAGACTATAAACAGCAAATGCCATTACAAATACAACAAATGCTTGATTGTCTGAAAGAAAACCAAGCATCAATCCTTCATTCTTAACAATGACAAAATTAAAGTCTGAGTTTGCTTTAAAAGGGTAACTCATACCATGTGGTGTAAATTGCCTCCATGCAAACTGTTTTGTTAAAGTGTCAATTACAAAAGTCACAAAACATACAAGCCACATTTTTTTCATAACTTGAATAGTCTATTAGCATTTTCAGTTGTTAGCAAGGAAATCTCATTTAAAGTTTTATTTTTAATAAATGCTATATGTTTAGCAATATCGAGAAGATTGGCGGGTTGATTGACTTGTCCTCTTTTGGTTTGTGGAGCTAAGTAAGGAGAGTCGGTTTCAAGTATGAATTTTTCCATAGGGCCTTTTTTAACTGCTTCTCTGAGTGCGTCATTTTTTTTATAAGTAATCATCCCTCCCAAGCCAACATAAAAATTTAGATCAGTTATTGTTTTCAACTCTTTTTCTGAGTGATTAAACGCATGGAAAACACCTGTTATTTCAGGATATTTTTTAATAATTTCAATTAATTCAGAAAAACTGTTTCTTTCATGCAGAATAATTGGCATATTTGCTTTGACCGCTAACTCGCATTGAAATTCAAGAGATTCAATTTGGATTTTTTTTTCTATAGGGCATTTGAAAAAATCTAAACCAGTCTCACCAATGGCTACTGCATCCTTCAAGCCATCAATAATCTTTTGTTCATTTTTGATTGTTTCATCTGAATGATATGGATGAGAGCCTGTTGCTAAATATATATTTTTTATTTTTATCTTTGGTAATCCTGGCTTGATTGCAGGTATTAAAATTTTTTTGACATTGTTTTTTTTAGCATTATTAATAATTTCATTTATATTATTTTTAAATTGTTTTGCGTCTAAATGGCAATGTGTGTCAAAAAGCATAATAAAATTTTAATTCTGTTTTTTTAAATAAATGAAAATTAAAAGAAAATACTGGCAAAAAGTTCTTGATGGTGACTTTCCTTCAAGACTGCAGATAGCTTTATCTGAACCTATCGCTTCAGATCTCATTGCTGTAGAGATTCAAGAATTGGCAAAAGTTCATAAAGAAATACATGAATTGTTAAACGAACAGTATTCTTCCATATGGGGAGAAGGTTGGGATTATGACCTTAGGCCAGAATCAAATATCATTTCTTTGAAGTTGGAAATTCTTGAAAGATGGTTCTCTCACAAGGGTTTAAATATCAATTCAGGCTGGGAGGTTTCATTTTTAGAAAATCCAACTAAACATATTCTTATGCATGAATTTAATAGCATGAATAATCAAAACCCAGAAATAAAAATAACTGATTTTTATGATAAAGGTGCAGTTTGGATGGATGTGAAAATTAATGATATTGAAAAATTTCCTAGTCTTTTAATGGTTTTAAAAAAACTTGAAATAAACATTCCAATAAGGGCAGTTTGTGATTTTGAATGGGACCTAATAGCAGTTTCTTTAATGACGTGGTTATTTGATGAAGTTGTTATTCACGGTAAATTTTGTAATGATTTAGAAGATAATCTTGACTGGCCTGGCTTCAAAGAGGCAGAAATGCTTTCACTTGCTGGTGAAAATGTAAATCTCGTTATATCTCTAACAAGAGATCAAGATCAGAAATGGAGAAAGGCTTTAGAGTCTTGGAGTTTCGAAAATGGGGTTAATTTGATAATTAGAAAATGATTTTTTTATTAGCTTTTATTCCTTTTTCCCATCCTTTTTGGGGCTCGCTCCCGACTCCTTCTGCTCCAGGTTGGGACAAAGTTGAAGAGCGATTGTCTATAGCTTCATATGCAGATGTTGGAGATGGAATTCATATGGATGGTGAAGTTACCTCTATTTCTGAACCTTTTAGTTTTTATAAAAATGGATATAAGGTTGTTGCAGATTTATATTATCTTGGTGGTGGTTTTATGGATTCTTCAATTGATTCTTGGCATGATTTTTGGAATCTCCCCTTAGGTGATCGACCCAATATGCCTAAAAATCAAGTTTTAATGAGTTTTGAAGATAACGGAAATGTTTTATGGCAGGTTACTGATTCTGGCTTTGGGATAAGCCCTCTTAGAGTGTCAAAAGATATTGAAAAAGATTTAGTTTTAAAAGCTGTATTTGCTCCTGGTTTCGGGCCTTTAGATCTTTATTCGGATCCAAGTTTTGCAATTTATAAAAAGTATAAACATGGTAAATGGTTTGGTGAATACGGAGGGGGATGGTTTGGTGGGCTTGATATTGATACAGCTGAAGGGACTGGATTTTTTGCCTTTTCAGCCTTTAGAGAAAAAAAGATTCACGAAAATGTTTTTAATTTTGGAATTGTTTCATCTACAAATCTTTGGAGAGGTCCTTCTAGTAATACTTTAGAAGGGCAGGTTACCGAATTGTATTTTTCTGCTCGTTTCAGAATGAATGAGCATTTTTTAAAAGTTGGTTTTTCTGAGGATTTATCAGTAAACAGAGTTGCAGATTTTAATTTATTTTTTGAGATCATCCCTATCTTTTAGTTAATTTTTTATAGGAGCCAAAGGACAAGGATAAAGAAACTGCAACAACCACATCCCAGATTGGGTTGACTTCTGGCCAGCCATAATTCCAAACAATGACAAAGAATAGCCAGCAAAGCCAACTTTTGTTTATCATTTTTTTATTTTGTTTAAAACTTTTACTTTTTCAAGTCTGATTTCACAATTTTTTCCGTAGCCTTTTTCTTCTGTTAGATGCTCTGAAAAAAACCCCTGAATGTAAAAAGTACATTTTGCTTCATAACTGCTGATGCATTCTTGGCCTATTTTTTGACCTTCTTTGTTGCTCATGGTTGCTCTTGCATAAGCTTTTCCAGTTGGATCTTTTCCAACCCATTGTTGGTTTCCTTCAGCTAGAAATGTCACATCAAAAAAGAATAATGGAAGCTTAAATTTTTTGCCTTTATTGTATTCTTCAATCAAGTTAGGATTTGTTTTAATTTTTGTGCATATTTTTCCAACTGTTGTTTTTTCTGCAAGGCATGAAGTAGCACTAATAAGTAAAATGATTAAGAATATTTTTTTCATCATCTCGAGGATACCGAAATGAAGTATATGGCAGTTTTGACAAACGCCAAAAGTGCGACAAAGATAGTTAATACTATTATTAAATATTTTTTAGTCAAATTTTTTATTCAAGCTCATCATCTTTTGTTGCCTGGTAAGCATGCTGGTCAGCCAAATCTTTAGTACTTGGTCCATCACTATTTTCCATCCATCTTTCTTTTACTTCTTTTTGTATCTTAGGCAAAGTTGTATACTCCATCTGGTCTGGTGGAAGTCTATGTGGTTCAAACGGACCATGCATTCTCATGTAGTCAGCAACATCATTTGCTTTCTGTCTAGCATTATCGAAACCAGGATCATTAAACATATCCCTTGGTCCTACTAGCATTCCTTCAGCAATTTGAAAACCAGCACCTATCACTCTTGGTGGTCCATCAAATCTACTTGGGTTTGAATCTGCAAAAGAGCATGGCATCATTGGTCCAGTATGAGAACCTCTCATCCATCCAGGAACCAAATGCGGAAAAGCAAACGGATTTGTAACCTCTCCAACTGCTGGTAATCCAGACTGACATCTAATAATCATTGCAGGATCATCTTTTCCAATGTATTTTCCTGCTAGTAATGAAAGTTTATCTGTGGACATTGTTGCGCATGGCATTTTGTCACCTCTTCTTCTTATGTTCTTTATTACATATGTTTCTACAGCGCCTATGAAGGCAAGTATCTTATATGACTCTTCAGGAGCCTTTAAGGTTATTGTTTTGTTATTTTTTACATCCATTATGTCAAATTCGAATCCACCATGCATGTTTTCATCAATAACTAAACCAGGAGTGTTAAATGGATCTGCAAACATTTTGTAAGCAGGAAAATTCCATGCTCCAGGACTGGTTTTATCTGCAAGAAAAACAATAAAGGGTTCACTCGTTCTTTCTTCGAATTCCATTTCAGCACATCCAGGACCCATTCCTTTAATGTTTCCTGAAAATCCTTCAGATAAAAGATCCTGCCCTGCACCATAAAGCTTTAATTCTTTTGCAACTTTTGTACCTTCTACAAAGGTATCCCAGCCAAGTTTATGAATTTCTTTTGAGTTTGTACCTTTATCATGTGTCATTACCAAAGCCATATCATCTCCTACCCATAGAACTCTAAAATCTTTGATTTGACCTTTGTCTTTTGAGGATTGAAGTTCTTCTTCTGCTTTTACTATTAAATCTGGATGAATTGCAGAATGTCCTACAAAACCTCCTATGTCTGCTTTTATTACTGTTAAGGTTGTTTTAGTCATGAGACCTCCATATTTTTATTTAACGCTTATTGTTTATTCTATAATTTTTTTATAAAAAATTAAAAACCAACTTTTTTGATTTATTTTCCCTTATTTTGATATACGATTGAAAGGTTTACTAAACGGAGGTAATCATTATGAAAAAATTCATTAAATCAACATTCTGTGTAATTCTTTTCTCAATCATATTTTCTGCCTGTAGCGGTGGAGACAGTCAAGAGGTTGGATCTCCTGCTTTTATCACAGGTGCTTTAGAACCTGGGCAGGTTGATGAATCTTACAGTATGACTTTACAGGCTAATGGAGGCAGTGGAGATCTTGATATTTCTTTATTAAATCAAGAGCAGCTTCCCAATGGTTTGGAATTTGATCCAGGAACAGGAACCCTTTTCGGCATTCCAATAATTGGCACAACTGTCGAACTTGAGTTTGAGGTTAAGGATGAAAGAGGGAAGAAAGGTTATACACGTCTTGTTTTAAGAATTAATCAAGGTCCAGAAGTGACAGTTGCTCCGTTTGCATATATTCTGGATGAAGAGGGAAATAGGGTTCAGGTTGGAAGTATCGATTCAAGATGCACTGAAGAAAATAATGAAACATGCACCTCTGTTACAGATTCAACTACATCAATCGATCACTCCGTTATAGATCTTTATGTTGAATTCCAAGAGTCTGACCCCGATGACAATGTTGTTGTTGAATGGAGCCAGGTTAGTCCAAGCCAGTGTCGAGGAACCGTAACAACAAACGAGGGGCAACAGTTACTAGAGCCTTTTTACCCTTTGACTCCAGCTACAAACTTACAGGATGAAGCCGGCCAGATCATATCAAATCAATATTACAGTCATGCTGTTTGGCATGCTCCAAACCTTGATGAAGATGCAAGTTGTCCAACAAATGATATTCCTGTAACTTTGAGAGTGCGTATGTCAGATGATAAGGGCGGATATACTGAGGCAGATATTAATTTAACTGTGAATTATGTGGCTGAATTCAATAGCCCTGCAGAAGTAACTGCTTTTGAATGGGAGGATGAAAAAAATGATCCCAGAAACAGTGAAATTGTAGAGCCAGGTAGTTTTTCTGGAGGTTCTTTTAATTCTGATGGGCTTAGTGATGCCGGTACTGGAAATTCCCACGATCACAACGACGCCGGGTTAGTAGCAGAATTCCCGTACGGCAAACCTTCAGAACCAGCTGACATAGGCCACGCTGGT
>Ga0111541_10000039_pt1 | contig 38187 bp, 37 predicted proteins | sample Knorr_S7_td_DCM__FD_83039 | JGI IMG/M metagenome (GOLD analysis project Ga0111541, IMG submission 83039) | Marine microbial communities from Southern Atlantic Ocean transect - Knorr_S7_td_DCM_ad_131m_LV_B (version 2) (version 2) | ecosystem: Environmental > Aquatic > Marine > Oceanic | place...
AAAAATCTGCCGAAGCGACCGTTAGGGAGCTAATGGAAACCGACGACGGATACGACTCTGCGGTCTGGAGTCAAATGGCAGAACAACTTGGCTTGCAAAGCATGATCATCCCTGAGGAGTACGGAGGCCAAGGCTTTGGTTACGTCGAACTAGGAATAGCGCTCGAAGAAATGGGTCGCAGCCTCCTGTGCGCACCATTTTTCAGTACCGTCGTCCTTGCAGGCAACGCGATCATCCATTCAGGCAATGAGGATGCAAAGGCTTCGCTCCTACCCGGCATAGCTGACGGAAGCACAATAGCGACCCTCGCACTCGCAGAAGCCAACGGACGTTGGGACGCAGAGGGCATAACTGTCGAAGCGAGCGGAACTAGCGACGGCGCAACTATCACCGGTGAAAAGATGTTCGTCACCGACGGAGCAACAGCAAACCTTTTTGTCGTCGCTGCCCGAGCCGATGGAGGCATCCACCTCTACACCGTCGATGGAGACGCATCAGGGCTCACACGCGAGAATCTGTCCACAATGGACCAAACTCGCAAGCAAGCTCGAATCACCTTCGACAGCACTCCGGCAAACCACCTCTGTGACACAAACGACTTCGCCTACATCAGCCAAATCTTGGACCTAGCTGCAGTAGCACTCGCAAACGAACAGGTAGGCGGAGCACAGTTCGTAATGGATATGGCAGTGCAATATGCCAAAGATCGCGTCCAATTCGGACGTCCGATCGGCTCCTTCCAAGCCATCAAACACAAATGCGCAGACATGTTGCTAGAAGTTGAGTCAGCGAAATCGGCTGCCTACTATGCCGCGTGGTGTGCCTCAGAAATGAACGACGAACTGCCTTCAGTCGCTTCATTAGCCAAGGCCTACTGCTCTGAAGCATATTTCCACTGCGCTGCTGAGAACATTCAGATTCACGGTGGCATCGGATTTACCTGGGAACACCCAGCACACCTCTACTTCAAGCGAGCCAAAAGCTCCGAATTGATGTTTGGTGACCCCGCCTACCACCGTGAACTCTTGGCCCAAAGAATAGGGCTATAAATTTTCCTTTCTGACCCAGAAAGAGCTAACACGTCATGCTCGGCCTAACGGTTGCTGTCTCCCTAGCCATCGGCTTTATGGTCGCGGCTGGATTCGTAGGACGCGAAACACGGAAGCTAAGTAGGCAACCCCGCCAGCCCGTCTGGCGACTTGAAGAAGCAGCGCTATTCGTTGAGGGCGAATTGCCCTTCGACGTCGCAGCTAAGACTGACCCCGACACCCTAAGAGAACTACTCAGGATTCACCTTAATCAGCTCCAGTTCAACACTGAGCAAGACGAAGTTGCCGACCCCTCCGCAGCCCTGCAGAACCTGTACCGCTATGCGCGATCAAAAGACATCGAAATTACCCGCCCGACAGTTGAGGCGATCTTGGCCGCCCACTTGCAGTACCTGAAGCTGATTGGGGCGCTCGGTACAACTCGAACCTCCGAGTGAGGCAAAATAGACAACATGGAACCGCCCAAAGAACTAGAAGGTCACAGATTCGTTGGTGATAAGCGTAATCAGCGCGTCTATGACCTAGAAATGTCCGGCTCGATCATTGAAGCCGCAGTCGAAGATCTATGTAAGGCAAAAATGTATGCCACCTTCGGCCCCGATGAACTCAGAGAAGCACGCAATCGCGGGTACAAGCTAGCGGCCTGCTGCCGTTAAAGGAAACGGCTCCGCCTTGCCCGTCACCATTACCGAAACCCGCATAGACGGCACCCCACACTTAGAAGCCTTTCTTGTTCGGCCTGAACGCTCAACCCCTGACGCCCCGTCAATGCTCCTCTGCCATGGTTTCCCATCAACTCAGCGACCAGGTGTACCCAGCAGGTCATACGAACAGTTCGCAGAGCGCGTGGCCGAAGAACAAGGATGGACAGTTTTAGCTGTCAGCCTCCGCGGCTGCGGCCAATCAGAAGGCCAATTTTCGATGCTTGGCTGGCTAAACGATGTAGCGAGAGCAATCCAAAAACTTCGCGACGAGGGATCCCAACGGATATGGCTAGTGGGATCCACCACTGGGGGATCACTAGCCATCATGGCGGCAGCACGCGACCCCGAAATTCGAGGAGTAGCTGTAATGGCCCCGAGAGCAGACTTTGACGATTGGGCATCCGACCCCCGGCGCTTCTTACAACACTGTCGCAACGTTGGAGTAATTGATGATGAGAACTACCCCTCATCGGTAAACCAATGGTCCAGTGAACTTCGACAACACCGAGCGATCGATTCGGTCAAAGATATGGGGTCCCGACCGTTACTAATTTTGCATGGAACTAACGACCGTCAAGTGCCCCTCGACGACGCCAGACATTTGGCCGAAGCTCATCATTCGCCTGAACTTCGACTGGTAAGTGGAGCAGATCACCGAATTCGGCACGACCCCCGAGCGTTAGCTGTCTTGCTTGGGTGGTTAGAACGACAAGCTGTCGAGAGCGTCGACTAATCCGCCACCTGCTTTCTGGCAATCAACATTGTTGGAACTACTCGAATTACCACCTCACCGTTCTGGTTGATGAGCTCGTTGGTAAGTTCCAAAAATCCTAAATTTGGTCGGGAGTTGCTCTCCCGCATACTCAAAACTTCGATTCGTAACGTCAATATGTCGCCTGCTCGAACAGGTGCCGGCCAAGATAACTCCGATGCCCCAGCCGCTCCGAGGCAGTTATCACCCAAGAAATCGTCAGCGCTTAACCGCATCATTAGCGACCCCGTATGCCATCCAGACGCAATCAGGCCCCCATAAATGGTTTGAGCGGCTGCCTCTGGATCAACGTGAAAACGCTGAGGGTCGAATTGAGTTGCAAAGGCGATCATCTCCTCCTCAACCATTTCAACACTCCCTAAGGTGAACGAATCACCCACGGAGAAATCTTCGTAGTAGCGGTCCTTCAGGGGAATGTCAGATGTCATTTCTTTCTCCTTGCTGCGCTTCTTTGCTCTCTCAAATGCATAAGGGCCTCAGGTGAATCGAGGTCCGCTACGGAATGGAACCCGCTCGTTGAATATATGCCGCTCACCGATTCCCAACCTCGCGGAACAACACCGAATCTTTTGGCTAGCAAAGCGATAAATATTGCGACTTTTTTCTCGCCGAAACCAGGTAAAGCCAGCAACCTGTCGCGCAGAGTCGACGCATCAGACACCCCGGCCCACACCTCAACTGGATCCCCTGAGTACTGTTCGACCAAATAAACGCACAACGAATGGGTTCTCGTAGCCATTGATTTCGGAAACCGATGCAACGCAGGCTTCTCAGCAAATAAATCGACCAAGGCATCCGGCGACATTTTGGCCAAGCTGGTCGTATCAAGGCGCATACCCAAACGTTCCTGAAGTAGCAAAGGAGCAAGAAATGCGCGCTCAATCGGAAATTGTTGATCTAACAACATTCCAATCATTAGCGCCAAAGGATTGTCATTCAGCAGATCGTCGGCGTCGCAGTTTCCTGTGAACCTCAGAGAGCTAGGCATCTGGAGTATTGAGGGGGAACATGACTACCTACATACGGATCGATTAGAACAACGGTTATTTACGCGCGGACCAAAGCTCAACACACAAATCTAATCTTGCCAACAACAGCGAAGTGGGTGCCAAGTGCGTGTTTCGGCGACGTGGGTGATGTATGAAGTATTGCAATGACTATTGACGTCTATACCGACGGAGCTTGTCTGGGTAATCCCGGACCCGGCGGATGGGGCTTTGTGGTCGATCAGGGTCTATGGGCATCAGGTTTCGACTCTCACACAACGAACCAACGAATGGAATTGATGGCCGCCAGCGCAGCTGTCCAGGCTCTTGACGGTCCGCTACGAGTTCACAGCGATTCAACATATGTGGTCAATTGTTTCGTCCAAGAATGGTGGAAAGGATGGCTGAAGCGAGATTGGAAGAACTCAAAGAAAGAACCCGTCGCAAACCGAGATCTGTGGGAGCCCTTCATAGAGCTAGTCAATGCACGCGGAGACGTCGAGTTCTTATGGGTAAAAGGTCACGCAGGTCACCGCCTCAACGAAGCAGCTGACCAGTTAGCAACGACCGCAGCAGCTCAGCAATCAGCACAGTCCGGAGGAATTTTCACTGATGCCATTGTGCGCGGCTTACAGGCAGATGTATCTGGCGAAGCACAACAACTAGAGGACAACACAGCGCACACCATCGCAGTGTTTGGTCACCGTCCGCCCGAACTTGGAGGTTACGGGGAAAACTCAACGACACTTTCAGTTCGCCGTCGAATGATCGAGCTGCTGAGAGCAAAAGCCCAGATGCACTCGGACCTTCAAGTTGTAACCGGCCTGGGTCTGGGAGCAGAAATGCTCGGGGCAGAAGCAGCCGCCGCCGCAGCAGTCCCATATAGGGTAATTCTCGCCTTTGACGGTATGGAAAAACGTTGGCCTGATGCCACCCAAAAACGTTTTCAAGAACTTCTATCCGCTGCCCTTTCCATAACCGTTGCCAGCGATGAGACACCGAACACCGGTGACCAATTCGGCAAAGCTATGGGTAGACGCGATGACGCAATAATTCGGATAGCTGACGAGGCGATCGTCGTCCGAGACCCCAAAGACCGCACGTTGGGGGCACTACAAAAAAAGCTCGAGCAACAGTTCGAAGAAGACGTTTGGATTATCGAACCAGACCAATAAAAGGTCTGGGAATTAGCGGGTTACCCGCCCCCGCACCAAACTCAAATCATGAGCAGTCACGACGCACAGCACCCGCTTGTCATCAACCCACGAACGTTCACTTGGGGCATAGCCGGTGATAGCCATGTGGACTGGATCAAAATTGTGACCAGTCGCAGTACGAAATCGATCTAGACAGCCACTCTTTGCTATTTGAGAGACTGCAGCGGCGCCAGGCCAGTCACTATCAGCAAGATCAAAAACAGCAAACACCTCCGCGATGTGTTCGTCTTCACACGGAACAGCATCAACGAATTCAATCTCATCATCTCCAAGTTGGAAACAATCACCGGGGACTAAACGAAGCACCCCTACTTGCCCGGCGGTTTCTATATCGCCGAACTCGTTACGAATCGAACCATCCGCTAGAGACGGTTCACTACTTCCGCCACACCCTGTTCCAAGCAACAGCGCTATCGACAAAAAAGAGAAAAATCGCACCGTGTGCTCAGCTCGTTTCGACTAATCCAGCGAGTCTAAAAAGCGTTCGTTCCATGTTCTTCAAATGTCGGCGCGGATAACCCACTGCTTCGATGACCAACGGCAGACGGGACGTGGACCAATCAAAGGTTTCTGTCACCAACGTCTTTTCGTCAACAGGACGCAACTCATAACGCCACCGATGCCCACCGAAATGACCCCACGCAATTAGTCGATTCTCCTCAAATTCCAACACTCGGCTCTTGATGCGATAGGGGAGCCACAGGCGCATCCTCATGGCAAAGGTGCTCCCTAGAGACAAGCGGCCTTGTTGACCAAGATGACCTTGCACCGTGTCCGACCCATCGATTGCAGCGTGCTGAGATGGATCCACCAAAACATCAAATATCACTGAAGCTTCGGCGGAAATGAGCCGTTCACAGCTAACGGAGCGACGAGCCATAGCTAAAACCTAGTGGGAGTCAAACGCTGTACCCCTCACCCAGATTCAAATAGTAAACCCGGTAGAACTCCCCGACCCCGGAGCACTGAGCCATCTGCGGTAAAGAAAATCCATGATGGCTGAGAAGAAACGCCGAAATAGTTCCATAGAGCCCCATCAGGGTCCTCGATGTGGGTTAGGTGATCCAGATCGTGGCGCTCAACAAAGTCCAAATACTCAGCGCGTTCGGCCCGTCCAGGCAAACCAATAATCGCTATTTCACTTTCCTCACTTAGAGCGGCGACCGCCGCTGCTTCGTTGTTGCACGCGCCTCACCAGGGAGCCCAAAACCATAAGAGAACGTCACGCTGAGCTAACGACAAAGGATCAAATGAGTCCCCGAAGAGAGTCAAGCCCTGCAATGTTGTCAGAGCGGTCGATACTCCAAGGCCTACGTTTTCTTTCGCGGTTGGACTTTGGACCGTCTCGACTGTTGTGACAGTTGTCTCCACAGCAGTGGAAGTTGCCCAACCATCGCTAGTTTCGCGATTGCCGCATGCAACTAGCAGCGTGACCATCAACAGAACTGAACTCTTATGCAATCTCATTCGCACTTGTTAAAGGCTATGGGACTCAGCGTTTAAGGACGCTAGATTCAGACCAAGTGAGCACGCGAGCTTTAATAATCACGGCACTAGTAACTGGCCTCGCCATACTTGTCGCGTTTGCTGTGCAGGTGCTTATCGCCATTTAGCCGAAGCTCAGGTAGTCCAGAATGCAATCAAGACTGTATTTCGTGTCTATTAGGATGACAGCACCATGACTTCCAAGGACTTTGATCTCGTAGTCATCGGAGGCGGACCCTCTGGATATGCCGCAGCGTTCGCCGCTGTAGCCGCTGATCTAACAGTCGCTCTAATTGAACGTGATCGCATAGGCGGTACCTGTCTTCATCGAGGTTGCATCCCAGCTAAAGAACTTTTGGAAACCGCGGCAGTGCGCCGCACCGTCGCCCAGGCCGGAGAATTTGGAATTAATACGCAAGAACCGGTCATCGACTTTTCCGTAGCTCAAGAAAGAAAACGAGCCGTAGTGGAACGGCTATTTGCAGGAATTACCCACTTAGTCGGAAGTAAAGACATCACCGTGATGGAGGGGACCGGCAGATTAGCTGGCGATCATGCCGTGGAGATCAGTCTCAACGACACATCAAGGCAAGTTGTAACTGGTGAATCCATTGTTATAGCCGCAGGTTCTATGCCGAGAACTCTCCCTGGCTTCGAAGTGGATGGGCATACAGTACTGACATCTGAAGAGCTCCTAGAGCTCGACAGTCTGCCCGCGAGCGTCGCCATTATTGGAGGCGGAGCTATTGGCTGTGAATTCGCCTCAATGTTGTCTGATCTTGGAACGCAGGTCACCGTTGTCGAAACAACCGAAACGCTTGCACCGGGAACCGACGCGGACATAGCAAAATCCTTGCAACGGTCTTTCAAAAAGAGAGGCATTGATGTCGTGACGGGTGCATCAGCGAACAGTCATAACCCTCACCAAGATGGAACAGTTGTTCAGCTGAACAATGGAACAGAATTGGATGTAGAGAAGGTGGTGGTCTGTGTCGGTAGAAGACCTTTCACCGATCATCTAGGTATCTCAGACACTTCGATAGAAGTTGACGAAGACGGTTTTGTGGTCGTCGACGAGTTCTGTCGAACCAACCTTCAACACATATACGCGATAGGAGATGTGATTCGCACACCCCAATTGGCGCATGTCGGATTTGCCGAAGCGATGCTCGTCGTTCGCGAAATGCTGGGCCAAGACCCACGCCTCATAAATTACTCCCGAGTCCCCTGGGCGATTTACTGTCACCCCGAAATCGCATATGCAGGCCTAACTGAACAACAAGCAATGGACCTCGGATATGACGTCGTCACAAGCCAGCATAGGTTCGCTGGAAATGCTCGAGCGTTGATTCACAACACGACTGAAGGCATTGTGAAACTTGTTGCGCAACGCCGCCCCGATGGAAAAGCAGGTCAGCTCTTGGGGGTCCATCTCATAGGCCCACACGCTACGGAGCAACTCAGCCAAGGCTATTTGGCGGTCAACTGGGAAATCGACGTTGACGAAATTGCAGAATTCGTCCAACCCCACCCCACGCTCTCAGAACTGTTCGGTGAAGCCGCTCTAGAACTCGCGGGCCGCACCCTCCACGGGTGACCTAGAGCACTGTGAAGTCAATAACCATCTCCGTGAAGGCTCTGAGCTAAATGCTCCGAGTCCGGTGGTTGGGCCGCGTTGAGTATCGAGAAGCACACGACCTTCAACGACGACTGTTCAAGGCCAGTCAAGACGACCATCTGCTCCTACTCGAACATGAACATGTCTTTACTGGCGGTCCGAATGCCGACATGTCCAATCTGCTTACCAGCCCGTCAGCCTTAGGAGCAACATACGAGCAGACTGATCGCGGAGGTGACATTACTTACCATGGGCCAGGCCAACTCACGGGATATCCAGTCTTATCGTTAGCCGGTCGTAGGGGAGGGGGCATTACAGAGACTAAGGCTTACGTTCATCAAGTCGAACAAGTTCTCCTTGACGCGCTGCATGACCTAGGGCTTGAAGACTGCGGCAGAATTGATCGTTACCCAGGAGTTTGGGTTGCCTCCGCCAGTAGTAAGCCACGGAAAATAGCGGCAATAGGAGTGCGTATGAGTCGAGGCCGAACCATGCACGGCTTCGCGCTAAACGTCACGACCGACCTATCGTGGTTCGATCACATAATCCCCTGTGGAATCAAAGAATTCTCAGTCACGAACTTGCGAAATGAAGGAGTCCAGGCTTCCATGAGCGAAGTCGTGGACAAGGTTTCCGCTAGAGCAATCGAAACCTGGGGAACCCAAGGATTTGATATGGCGGCAACCGTCTTTCCACGGCTAACACGCTCCGTAGAAGACTTCGAACATCTTCACGCTGCAAACACACTGACCAAAGCTGAAGTACCAGTGCTCCTGCGAGATCGGAAAACGACCAGACGGCGACAACGGCGACTAGGCGACTTAGGTCTTGGGGACGGCCTCGCGATCACAGAACGAAAGCCAGCGTGGATGAAGGCCCGCGTCGACCTCAACAGCGGCTACCGACGGGTCCGGAAAACCATGCAAACCTTGGACCTAAACACCGTCTGCGAAGAAGCTGGGTGCCCGAACATTTATGAATGTTGGGGACAGAACACAGCAACCTTCATGATCAACGGAAGTCGTTGCACGCGCGCCTGCGGCTTCTGCCTAGTCGACACTCAGCAACCCGAACCAATAAATACAGAAGAACCCCACCGAGTAGCGCAAGCCGTAGAGCGAATGGGTCTAAGTCACGTGGTCATTACCGCGGTAGCGCGCGACGACCTGAACGATGGCGGAGCCAGCGGATTTGTAGACACTTTGCGATCGATCCGAAAGCAGGCTCCCGGAGTAAGCGTGGAGATGCTCATTCCCGATTTTCGAGGGCGAGTCGCCCCATTGGAGTCTGTGCTCGCTGAGCGACCTGACGTTGTCAACCACAACTTAGAAACTGTCGCAAGACTCCAACGAGCTGTGAGAAGCAACTCTAGCTACGCCAGAAGTCTCACCCTTTTGGCTCGAGCGAAAGAGCGCGACCTCATAACAAAATCAGGGTTGATGACGGGGCTAGGCGAAACCGATGACGAGCTGATCTCTGCGCTCGGAGATTTATCTTCTGTAGGCGTCGACATTGTGACGATAGGCCAGTACCTACGCCCCACCACCGATCACTTACCGGTCCAACGTTGGGTCAACCCCGAAACATTCCAAATGCTTGCTGAGCGAGCACGAGAACTCGGTATTCGACATGTAGAAGCTGGGCCACTAACGCGTTCCAGTCACAATGCAGCGCGCGGTCTTCTATCGTTCACGACAACGGTCTGACCTCAACCGTAGGTGACTACACTTCCGACGATGCCAACCGGTCCACAGCTTGACGCCGCAACAGTGTTGCTGCAGTGGGCAACGGGGGGCCTCCTATTCTTGTGGGTGACAACGCGACGCAAAGAAGTAGGCCCAGGCTACGGATGGCTTCTGAGAGCTACCTACGCGACAATCGCCGCGTTAGCTGCAATAGCTGGTTATGGATGGGCTTCGGAACCCACACGTGACTTAGCTGCTACCGCTGTTGCGATTATTGCTAGTGGCACCCTGCTGCTATCAATTACGCGGAGACCTATCCAGGAAGCAACCGAAGGAACTCGTCGAGGCGCAAGACGCAGTAGTTACAACCCACAATGGGATCTCATCGCCCCTCTCGTCGGGCTCATAGGTCTGGTTGCAGCGGGAACAAGCGGCGGGGGAAACGAACTACTGCAGACAGCTCGAATAGTCATCGGCGCAGCTTTCTTAGGTTCGGTAACCGACGCGATGCTTTTGGGTCACTGGTATCTAGTGCAACCTGGTCTTAGAAGAGAACCCTTAATTGAACAGGTCTCATGGTTGGGAAAACTTTGGCCCGTAGAAGTCGGTCTCTTACTCATACCAACTGGGATGTTCTCCGTCCTATCTGGAACAATCGACGACAGCTACGGAGGAATGCTTGGATGGTTCTGGGCAGCGTGCGCACTCACCACCGGCGCCCTGGTGCTTGTTACACGCGCTGCGCTACGCGAGCGCCAATATGCTGCCGTGATGGCTGCCACAGGGCTTCTCTACCTCGCCATATTGACAGCTTTCGGCACTGATATCGTCGCACGACTCCTCCTCGAAACGTAAATAGCTGAAAGTCGTGCAATTCATCTGAGCAAGTAAGTGGCTAACGGCCCTTCCATTCGGGGGAACGTTTTTCTCTGAACGCGTCCACTCCTTCTTGAGCATCTTCGCTGCTCCCAACAATCCGCCGGATGCTCTCGCCCATCCGTACTGCCTCTACCCATCCCATCCGTTGAGAACGAGTAGCGACCTCTTTAACAGCGCGCACCGCCAAAGGAGCACCTTGACATAACCGGTGAGCCAACGCATACGCCTCATCCATCAAATCATCGTGAGGGAACACCCGCCACGCCAACCCAATATCGGCGGCCTGCTCAGCGTCAATGTTGTCACCCGTCAACAAAATTTCCATGGCGTCAGCCCAGGCCACTTTGGACGGAATACGCATGGAACCCACAATGGTGGGCACTCCAACCTTCACTTCTGGCATACCGAATACCGCTTGATCTGACGCCAACAAAAAATCGGTTGCTATCGCGCCAGTCAACCCATAGCCGATACATGCCCCATTAACAGCAGCGATGGTTGGCTTCCACAACTCCAAGCCGCTTTCAAAACTATTAATTGTTGGAATCTCAAAGTAGCTGCCTGGCCAAGTACCCGCGGAGTTACCTTGTCCCGGCCGCAGGTCGGCCCCAGCACAGAAAGCTCGACCAGCTCCGGTCAAGACTGCAACCCATGCCTCCGGATCGTTGTAAAACTCCAGCCATGCGGCATTCAAACACTCGCGCATAGCGCCGTTAATCGCATTCAGAGATTCAGGACGATTGTAAGTAATTGTGGCGATATGTCCGTCTAACTCGTAGGTAGCTTCGTCGCTCATCAGTTTTTCCCCTGCTCCCGGTTCAATCAGTTTGGGAAATGAATAATCACCCGCCATGTGTTTAGTCCATTCCTCTACCAGAATGGGGAAGTGCGCCTCGTCATCCAAATTCCATGCTTCAACGAAGCGGAGACGCTGCCAACCACGTTGAGGGATTTACCCAGGGCGGTCAACGGCTTCGATGACGTTCTTTGGGTCGTTATTGATGACGGATCAAGCGACCGAACCGCTGAAATCGCTAAAGCGCACGGGGCTGACATGGTTGTGCAATTGGCTAACAACAAGGGGCTAGCAGTCGCCTTTCAAGCAGGCCTTGACGCATCGTTGCAACTTGGAGCTGATGTCATCGTCAATACAGACGCCGACAACCAGTACGCAGCATCGGACATTCCGCGTTTAGTGGAACCTATACGCAACGGCGACGCAGACCTTGTCGTTGGTACCAGAGATATAGCCAATCACGAAGAGTTCTCACTGTTAAAGAAATGGCTGCAAAGAGTCGGATCTTGGGTAGTGCGGCAGGCGTCAGCGACACACGTTTCAGACGTCACCTCCGGATTCAGGGCCTACTCCAAAGAAGCGGCTCTCCAAGTTAACGTCGTCTCGCAGTTCACATACACACTAGAAAGCCTTATCCAGGCTGGCCGCTCTAACCTAAAAGTCGCAGATGTGCCCATCGGAGTAAATCCAACTACTCGCCCGTCGCGCCTATTTCACTCAAAACGCCAGTACGTTCGAAGGTCAGCAGGAACTATCTCCCGGGTATACGCCATGCATAAACCTCTCCGTTTCTTCAACATTCCAGCTGCCCTGTTCGCCGCAGTTGGCCTCATACTTTTCGGACGATTCGGGTGGTACTACCTGAGCGCTGGCGGCGAAGGACATATCCAGTCACTCATAGTCGGAGCCGTTTGCTTGCTCGTCTCGGTGCAAATGCTCATGCTGGGGTTGCTCGCGGACTTACTTAGAACCAACCGGGTCATTACCGAACGGGTCCTTCGCCGAGTTCGAAATATCGAACTATCACTCGGTACTTACAGCAACACCGAAGAAGAACCAGACTCAGATGTTTGAGACGTTCTCCTTCTGCGTGCAGCCCCATAAGTCAACAACACAACAAGCGCCACCGACATCATGGAAATTCTTATCCCAGCCTGCAACCCTGGCGGCCTGTACTCCAAGGTGACGGTGCTAGCCCCCTCAGGTATAGGCACTGCAACCAACGCATGATCAGCCGCGACTAACGGTTGAGAAACCCCGTTTACCTTTGCGTGCCAGCCACTCTGCATCGCGTCAGCCACCACTAACCATCCAGCAGCAGGCGCACTGACCGAAATTGCGAGACGATCTAACTGATCGTCTACTTCCATAATCATGGACTCAGATCCAACAACACCAGTCAAGTGCGACGTTTGTTCGGAAAGCACCACCACCTCTGAAGGAAGAGGAGATTGAAGTGTCCGGACCCTGTCGCTGCCATCAGGAATCACCAGCCCTTCAGATGCGAATCGGAAGCGTTCCAATGCGTTCAAATTCTCCCAAATAGCGACGTCATCGGCGTATGCCAAACGGAGTGATTCCCCAGCGGATTTCATTCCGTTCAACGCTGGTGCCCCAGAGTCACTGGACCGCAACTTTAAAATCCCGTCGTCGGCGTCAACTCTGATCCGGACTTCCATTTCTCCACCGACCGGCAGATCTTCTGCAGCGATCGGTATCCAGTGCCGGCCAGCTGGCAAAAATCCTCGAACGTGGCGCCGTCCGGTGCGGACCGTGCCATCGGGTGCAACAATTTCAACCCTCAGCCGCCCCGCAAGATCGTCAGTAATGAAATCCTCGACAACCTCAATCTCTACACCTCGGATTGGTTGCGAGTCCCCCGCCACCCCGAGGACCGCTCCCTGTCGGAGTTCACTAACCGCAGTGCCCTCAGACATCACAAATGGACTCCCCGGCAACGGAAAATCGACTTGAGTGACCAGCCACCGCACCGCCATCCGATCCAACACCGCGGATTCCAAACGGCTCACATCAAAAAATTCGAGAAATGAAAATGTGTACGACCGGTCGAATGCCTCAGGATCAATCGCAACAAGCAGATCTCTCCATGTCGGCTGATGGAACACATGGCCGGTCACGGTTCGAATCCCATAGTGAGTCGTCGTGCCCGCGTAGAAGGCCAAATCATGTGTCGCTATCCGATGACCAACAGCTTGTTCGGCGAGAAACTCGTGAGCTGGGGTAGTGGGGTAGTGCCGCTCAGGGACTTCACTAGGCCAAAACGGAGTTACAAAAATAAGGATCTCCACAGCGGCAACACCAGCAACTATCACCGGAAGAAATTCCCCCAATTTGCTTCGGAACGCCACAGCGCAGATAACAACTCCTGCCGCGACTCCTGCTATGACTACCGCTCGCCCAACTTCAAAGAGGTATCCCTCCTGGAATGCGCGACGCAACACATATATGGCTCCGAAGATCGACGCGAGCGACACAACAGAGAACCCAATTACCTGAACACGCCATCTCCGAATGTCGACTCCGAAGCCAATGTTTTCGCGAGATCTCAGCGCTTCCAATCCGAGACCAACCAATAACGCCAACAGGAGAAGCCAAATCGATCGCATTCGACCTACAAAATTTGAATCGAATACAGGAAATCTTTGAGCTAGAACCAAAAGAGGCCCTCCACCGAAGATCAAGATGGTGACCAAACTCAATAAAGCCGTGATTACAGCAGTAATAGATTTGGAAACAGTCGACGAAGGACGCGAAAAGATTGCAGCTGCCACAAGCACTGTTGCCCCAGCGCCGAGAAAAGCGCAGGTCTCAATGTAATTCCGGTCGCCATAGAAAAAACCCTGCGCGTGAGAACCGAAAGCGGTCGGAATCGCAACTGTCGCAATTAACGAAGAGGAAAGATGATCAGCGACCGTCTGGGCTCGATGAGCAAGATCGGTGGCTTGTAACTGAGAAAGAAATGGCAACAACTGCCAAGCAGCTAGTCCGGCGCCGACCATTACAGACCCGATAGCAGAAACAACTAGACGCAGCGTCTTCCCTTCCTCGCGGAACTCGGTGCGAGAGCGCAAGACAAGCCACAACAACATCAAAGCCACACCCCAACTTGTCAACGCGGGGAATCCTGCAAAAAGCATCGAGCAGGTGACTAATGAAATAGCAAGACAAGACGACATGTCGCGTTTGCGTAAAAGACGCTCAGCTGCCCACAACAGCCACGGCAAATAAGCGCCAACATGACTTTGAGGCCAGTAGGTCCACATCGTTTGAAAGCCACTCAACGCGTAAATAAACCCAGCTACCAACGAGGGAGCGCGCGAGACCCCGATGTTCCTGAGCAACAAAAACGCCCCTCCAAGTGCAACGGAGAGCTCAAGCAGTTTCACCCAAGCAGGCGCCACCCGGTCGGGGAGCAGCAAGAACGGCACATTCAGAGGATCAAACAAACCCTGATGTGGAACTGAAGCCAGGGGAGTTCCGCCCGCCGGATAAGGGTTCCACCAAGCGAAATCGCCATCAGCGAGCTGCCCATAGAACAACTCTTGTGCAGGAAATCCCGAATCCACCGGGTCAGCTACTGGAATAGAGGTCAGCTCAAGATCGATCGGCTGACCTTCATTCCATGGCGCCCACCGTAAAACTGTGTCAGAACGCAAAAACGTTCTCGCGCCAAGCAGCGACAAACCCAAACTAACTACCACCGTTGCGACAACAATGACCAGGGTCCACCGTGTTCCAGCGTCGACCCTTCGATTCCTCACCCCAAAATCGACCTTTCGCAATAGGTTCGATACGGCGACTTTGGCATCTTTTCGATGGTCTGCGTTATCTCTGTCAGAGATATAAAGCCCATCTTGTACGCAACCTCTTCTAGGCACGCGACCTTTTGGCCATGCTCCCTCTCGAACGCTGCTATGAAAGCCGAGCTTTCAAGAAGACTCTCATGAGTACCAGAATCCATCCAGGTGACGTCTCGCCCCAATTCAACTGCACTGAGTTGGCCATCATCGAGAAAGCTCAGATTCAGATCCGTAATCTCTAATTCGCCCCGACTACTTGGGGTCAAATCCTTCGCCCTAGAAACCGCCGTACCGTCGTAGACATAAAGCCCAGGTACTGCTAAATCACTCTTTGGGTTATCTGGTTTCTCCTCGATCGACACAACTGAACCTGAGGAATCAATTTCAATTACCCCGTAACGTTGCGGGTCCTGTACTCGGTACCCCCAGATGACAGCACCCCCACCAAAAGCCGAAATTAAAGGCTTAAGACCAGTTTCGCCATGAAAGATGTTGTCTCCGAGAACCAAAGCGAAAGGATCTTGCTCAACAAAGCGTTCCCCGATAATCACCGCTTGAGCGATGCCACCTGGCTCCGGTTGCACTTCATAAGAAAGATCGACACCCCATTGCTCACCGCTACCCAACACTCGCTGAAAAATAGGCAGGTCATGTGGCGAACTGATCAAACAGATATCTCTAATTCCGCTGCTCATCAGTGTTTCCAACGGGTAGTAGATCATTGGCTTGTCGTACACCGGTTGCAGTTGTTTACTTGCAACCTGGTTCAGAGGAAACAAGCGTGTTCCGGCGCCGCCAGCGAGGATCATGCCACGCATAGATGCCACTCCCGAACGACCTTATTCCTCATCGCCACCAGTCTCGCAGGGTTCAAGCAATCGTTGGTCGCGACCACTACTCAATGACTACGACAACGTCACCAGCGCCCACAGTGTCTCCCGGGCTCACCTTCAGTTCAGTGACAGTTCCTGACTTGTCGGCATTAATGTTGTTCTCCATCTTCATGGCCTCTAGGACAACCACCGCCTCGCCCTCTGCGACTTCTTGGCCAACCTCGACAAGAACTTTGACAATCGTTCCCTGCATCGGCACAGCGACCTGACCAGATCCTGCCGAACTCCCAGCATTCGAAGCAGACCTTCGAGGCTTACTGCTCTTTGGTGTAGCCACTGCCCCCGCGGTCTCCGGAACCCAAGCTGCAACTTCAAAACGCTTGCCGTTTACTTCAAGAACGACATCTTTGCGAGTCAAAGGTTCCTCATCTGCCGCTTCAGGAGCATCCTTTGGAGATCCAGAAACATCGCTCAAGTCCAGAGTTTCCTCAACCCATTTGGTGCTGTGCTCTCCGGCCTGAAAATCTGTGCTCGCCAAAATAGCGCTATGGGCTGCCGCGGTTGTCGCTATCCCCCCTACTTCGAGCTCGGTAAGAGCACTACGCATACGCGATATGGCTGTGTCTCTGTCCGAACCCCACACGATAAGTTTCCCCACCAAATTGTCGTAAAACTGAGAAACCGTGTCGCCAGCTTCGTAACCCCCATCCCAACGAACACCGAATCCGTCGGGAATCCGCAGCTCGCTTAGAGTGCCAGGAGACGGAAGAAACCGACCACCTGCGGGGTCCTCAGCGTTGATGCGTACTTCGATAGCGTGACCGCGTTGCTCCACGTCGCTTTGGGAAAATGACAGTTGTTCGCCCGCCGCTACCCGAATCTGTTCCCTAACGAGGTCAACCCCTGAAACTAATTCGCTCACAGGGTGTTCAACTTGCAGTCGTGTGTTCATCTCCAAGTAGTAGAACTCGCCGTCTTGAAATAGAAATTCTACCGTTCCGGCATTTGTGTAGTCGCAACCTTCGGCGACAGCGACCGCTGCTTCACCCATAGCTTGGCGAACTTCGTCTGGAAAATTCGGAGCAGGGCTCTCTTCAACGAGCTTCTGATGTCGTCGCTGCGCCGAACAGTCTCGTTCGCCCAACCAGACAGTGTTTCCATGCTGGTCTGCGATGATCTGCATCTCTATATGCCGCGGCCATGTCAAATATCGCTCCATGTAACACTCGCTGCGACCAAAAAAGCTTTCAGCTTCTCGCTGAGCGGATTCGAGAGCGGCATCCACCTCATCGGCCGAATGCACCACCTTCATGCCACGTCCGCCACCACCATAGGCAGCCTTAATCGCGACCGGATAGCCGTGCTCTTCGCCGAAGCTTCGAACCTCGTCCGGATCCTGGATAATCTCCGTGGTACCGGGAACCCCACTAACTCCGACTTTCTCAGCAGCGAGGCGAGCCGAAATTTTGTCCCCCATTACTTCAATCGCAGCTGGCGGCGGACCGATGAAAGTCACACCACGATCGGTGATCGCACGCGCAAAGTCAGCATTCTCGCTATAAAAGCCATACCCCGGGTGAACTGCATCAGCTCCGCTCTGCTCAATGGCGTCAAGAATCGCCGAAGTATTCAAATACGAGTCAGCAGCTGTTTCGCCCCCCAAAGCGTATGCCTCATCAGCCAATCGAACATGCAGCGCGTTGCGGTCAAGTTCGCTGTACACAGCGACACTCGCAATACCTAATTCGCGGCATGCTCTAATCACTCGAACAGCGATTTCGCCGCGGTTAGCGATCAAGATCTTTGAGAACACGAGTTCAGCCTTCCAAGCACAAACGTACGATCTGCAATCGTGCCACAATCAGACCCTTTTGCCTCATTTGAGCAATTTTCTTTCTCAAATAATTTGACAAATGACTAAGTAGTCTCGGGAATGTGGAAATCCCCAAGTTCGATGCGGTTGAAAAAACTCGGTTTCACGACGTCACTTGGGTGGCCGAGATCCCCTCAACCAACACCGCGCTGTTAGAACGTGCTCGCCAAGGTGCCTTAGAAGGAGAGGTGATCATCGCTGACTTACAAACCGCGGGTAGAGGGCGCAGAGGACGGACCTGGACCGCTCCAGCGGGCACTTCGTTAATGATGTCAATACTCCTTCGGCCCCCAGCTACGGCTTTGTCTCCCAATGACGCGTCGCTCGCTACGTCAGCACTTGCGTTAGCTACGCGAAAAGCCGTTGCCGATCTGACCGGCGTCAACCTGGAAATCAAATGGCCTAACGACCTAGTCGTAGGTGCCCCCTTCGACCAGCGCGTCGAAGCCGATATTGGCTATAGAAAAATCGCTGGCATCTTGACCGAAACACTTATCCAGGACGCGTCGATCGATGCCCTCGTCATTGGCATGGGAATCAACACAAGTTGGGGAGTGGTACCCGCTGAATTGCAATCCATAGCGACCAGCCTTGATGTGTTATCGGGATCTTCGATCGACAGAAACGCTCTCGCCCTCAAAATTCTTGAGAATCTTGAAAGCGAATACACCTCTCTGCTGCGCCCGAATGGGAAAGAACAGTTGTTACGAGAGGTGAAGAAACACTCCGGCACCATCGGAAAGCAAGTACGGGTGCAACTGGGGACCGAACCGAATATCCAGCAAATTGAGGGGCGAGCCGTTGACCTCGACGAATGTGGCCAACTCGTATTGGAGACAGACGACGACGAGGTGCAGGTCATCGCTGCAGGCGATGTCGAGCATTTACGGCTTGACGCGCGCTAACCGCCGACCCCAACGAGGCAATAACCTAGAACCGCATGGCTGAAGTCGTATCGTCAGAAAACATTCAAGGTGTCCACGTGGTCACCCCCAACGTCTACGCAGACGAACGGGGCTTCTTCGTCGAAACGTACCGGCGCGAATGGATTCCCGAAGGTTCAAGAGAAATGATCCAAGCAAATCGCGGGGATCGACAAAGTGGATGCGTAGTAGGACTCCACTATCACCTGCATCAAGCAGATTACTGGTATGTGCCATTTGGAACCGTCCGAGTAGTGCTGCACGATCTAAGGCAAGGTTCACCGACCGAAGGTGTTACCGAACAAACCGACCTGGTAGGGACCGAGCATCGAGGTATCTTCATACCTCCAGGTGTCGCCCATGGCTTTGCCACACTTACCGATGCAACTATTACCTATATGGTCGACAACTACTACAACCCGGCCGACGAATTAGGAGTTGCCTGGAACGACCCTGAAATAGCTGCCGACTGGGGCCTAGATAACCCAACTCTTTCTGAGCGTGACCAATCCAATCCCCTCAGAAACGCTATCCCGCAGGCAGATCAGCCTCGATATGGACTGAGGAACTGACCGAACTATGAAGGTCCTCGTTACCGGCGGTGCTGGCTTTATTGGCTCAAACTTCGTCAGATTCCATTTAGCCAACAGTGACGACGAGATAACCATCCTTGATGCACTCACTTATGCTGGAAGTCGGGACACGATGTCCGACTTTGTTGATGACCCACGAGTGATGTTCGTTGAGGGGGACATATGCGATCGCCAAGTGGTTGCCTCAGCAATGGAAGGTCATCACGCCGTTCTCCATTTCGCTGCAGAAAGCCACGTTGATCGATCGATCGACGGTTCTGAACGCTTCATAACAACTAACTGCGTGGGTACGAACACACTTTGTGACCTCGCCGGTCAGATGGAAATTGAACGGTTCGTGCATGTATCCACCGACGAAACCTACGGTTCAACTAAGCGGGGCTCTTTCACCGAACAAGACAAACTTGCACCAAGTAGTCCCTACTCAGCTTCTAAAGCAGCCTCTGACCTAATTGCTATGGGACACCACATAACCCACGGCCTACCGGTTATCGTCACACGTTCCTCGAACAACTATGGCCCCTTCCAGTTCCCCGAGAAACTGATTCCCCTATTTGTCACAAACTTGCTGGATGGTCTGCAGGTGCCTCTATACGGTGACGGAACCAATATCAGAGACTGGATCCATGTTGCCGATAACTGCGCAGCGATACACCATGTTCTCCAAAGTGGTGAGGAGGGCGAGGTATACAACATTGGTGCAGGAAATGAAATCTCGAACCTCGAACTCACCCAAATGTTGCTCGATTTGTGCGAACTCGACGAATCGTCGGTCATTTACGTTGAGGATCGCCCCGGCCACGATTTTCGCTACTCCGTAGACTCGGCCAAAGTGCGCGACCTGGGCTGGAACCCTCGAATCGATCTCGAAATCGGTCTCGCAGAAACAGTCGACTGGTACCGAAACAACCAAACATGGTGGAGGCCCAAAAAGGCAGCGCAACAGTGACCCGGGGAAGCCTGATCGCATCGGCTAGCAAATACGCTCCGCTGGTTCGAAACTTCGCCAGACGCGACCTCAAATCCCGATACAAGAGAAGCCTTCTGGGATGGACATGGTCCCTGCTTAGCCCCCTGTCCACCATCCTCGTATACAGCCTGGTTTTCTCCGTTTTCTTCAGAGCTGCTCCACCTGCCGCAGGAAATGGATCTCAAAACTTTGCGCTTTTTTTATTTACAGGACTCGTTGTTTGGCTGTTCTTCGCAGGAATGATTAACGGATCCATGGGATGGCTCGGAGCCATTGGAGATCTCCGACGAAAGGTTTTCTTTCCCCCTGAAACAGCGATATTTGGCAGCGCCTTAGCTTTGGCAGTCCAATCAGCAATTGAAGCCGGTGTGTTGCTCATTGTGATGCTGTTAGTAGGCAATATCGGACTCAGCACCTTGGCGTTGCCATTCATTCTCGCCCTCGCAGGCATCTTCGGCCTAGGAATCGGATTTTTTGTTTGTGTGCTGAACACCCACTACCGAGACGTCCAATACTTGGTTGGAATCATTTTGAACGCCCTGTTCTTTCTCGTGCCCATTGTCTACCCGATCGGAATTATCCCCGAACAACACTGGGGCGTACCCATAAGAAAAATTGTGGAGTGGAACCCGGTAAATCAATTTGTCGCCGCTGCACGAGAATCGGCTTATCTACTGCAATGGCCGAGCCTCACTAGATGGGGAATCCTGATGTTCTACTCGTTCGCCACCTTTGGCCTCGGATGGAGATTTTTTGCCAAACGATCAATGCTGTTGAGTGAGGATATGTGAAGCCCATCATCTCCGCTCAAGCAATATCAAAGCGCTACCGAATACACCGAGATCGTGCCGACTCGCTTAAGGAAGCTGTGGTGCGACGCAAAAAACGTTCATCTAGTAGCGAATTCTGGGCTCTGAGAGATGTATCACTCGACATCGCACCCGGATCGTTTCATGGGCTGATCGGTCACAACGGCTCAGGGAAAACAACGCTGCTGAAACTGATGGCTGGTATCCATCAGCCAACGATGGGCGTGATGGAAGTCAACGGCCGCGTTTCAGCGCTCTTAGAACTTGGATCCGGATTCCACCCAGAACTGAGCGGTCGAGAAAACATTTACCTCAACGGAGCAATTCTTGGCCTCAGCCGCAAGGAGATGGACCTAGCTGTCGACGAAATCATTGAATTCAGCGACATAGGAGAATTCATTGACGCCCCAGTCAAGATCCTCTCAAGCGGAATGTATGTCCGACTTGGCTTTGCGGTAGCAGTACATGTCGCTCCAGAAATCCTTCTGATCGACGAAGTTATTGCCGTGGGAGACGAGGCTTTTCAGCGGAAATGCCTCGAACATCTATACGAACTTCGACGCGCCGGCACGACAATCGTCCTCGTATCTCACTCCCTTCCCCTAGTAGAAGGATTGTGCGACGAAGTCGGATGGCTCGACCATGGCCACTTGATGCAAGCCGGTGAGGCGACCGAGGTCTGCTGGGCCTATCTTGACGCAGTCAACGCCGAAGAAGCAGAAAAACTTAGGGATGGAGATGATGAACAAATCCATACCGATACTTCCTTAACTGAAATAGAAGTTCGTAGAGGAAGCGGAGAAATACGAATCTTCCACATCGACTATCTAGACGAACAGTGGCTAGCCAACCCGCTACCAAGCGCAGGCGATACCCTCATCGTTCGTCTCTGGTACGAGACCGAAACACCAGTAGAAGAACCTGTGTTCGCGCTAAAACTCCACCACGCAACAGGAGTCCACCTGGCATCACCGAATAGCGCTCTACAACATCTCCAAACCGGCGCTATCGAAATTGGACGCGGATACGTCGATTTCATCATCGACGAACTCCCACTACTCCCAGGCGACTACCTGCTTTCTACCTCTGTAACCGATCGAGATCGGATGCATGTGCACGATGCCTGGGAACGGTCCCACTCGCTGCGAATCGTCCCCGGATCATCCACTGAACGAGAAGGCCTCACCGACCTAAAAGGACGATGGCAGCCACCCGTACCACACGAAAAGGGCTCTCCAGGTCACCCGAATCGCTGAAGCTAGGCGCGGCCACTGACCTAGCCGGGCCGCGTACAATTATCTACACACGTGGCGTGAAGTTCTGTTGAGATCTCCGGAGGCTGCATTCATGAACTCAATGGAAACAACGACATCCTCTGCTGACATTGAAGCGAAAGCGCCTCCAGACGCCAGAGAAACTCTCAACATCGGAATAGTCCTCCCCAACGACGACCGCCACCCCGTTGGATGGCTCGCAACGCGAGCACTGGGCCGCGAAATTGAATGGCGAAACGCCCCTGTCGAACTTCAATGGTTCGTTACCCGCACCGCAACTCCTCAATGGGCGACTGAAACCTCGCTCGACATCAATTACTTACCCGAAAACATCGAAGAGTTAGAACATGACCTAGATGTGCTTGTCGAATTTGACGTCACTGACCACACTGCAGAATTTGTGGTCGACCCCACTTCAATTGACCTAAGCCTGCACGACTCGATAGGGCTACTGCGTCGCTACCTGCCCCTCGAGTCCATAAACGCAATCCACCCGGCACCATCACTCAAAGAATCGATCCTGGTTGATGTCGACGATCAGATATCGGACATAGCCGCAGCAGAGATCGCTCGACACGCACGCTCACGACAACTTCCAGTCACCCTCATCGGCGCGCCCCAACACCAAACCGGCTTTGCGACGAAATTAACGACTCACAACCAAACTTCAACTCCACTTGGCAACGACCTAGACCCCGAGGAATTAGCCGCAGTCATACAGAATGCGGCCATAGTGATCACTAGCGATATAACACTCCATCAACTAGCAAACGTTCTCCACGGAAGATCGGTTCTCATTTCCAACAACGCAGACGACAAAGAGATACAGCATCACCTTTGGGCAGCATCGGTAAACATCGCCTCACTCGAATCAAACCCAGCGCTCGAAGACCGAGTCAGCCGACTTGCTGAAATCATCGAACAAACAGCACTGTTACGCCTGAATCGACCCATCACCTCGCGGTCGGCATCTCAAGAAAGAAAACGCAACGAACAGTCTCACCACCTTCATCAACAACAATCGACACACTGGGGTCAGCAGCGTCGACGCGCCCATCAGTCCATCGACGCACTGCGACAAGAATTACTTCAATTACACAACGAACTTGAAGCAGCTAAAGACGACGCCAACAACACCCGACAAGCGCTGCGCGCACAACACAACCGACTAAACGAACTAGAAACTGAGATCGCACGACGCGACCAAGGCCCCGCCCGTCTGCAACGCAGCATCGATTGGCACAGTGTTGCAGCCCAACTGGAACGTGATCTACTGAAAGTCCTTCGCTGGCTACGACGCCGACTTGGTCGCGGATGAGAGATAAGCCAGAAACAAAGAACGTCACCGTTGTCCTAGACGCTGCTCCCAGACCCGGGGCAGACCCAAACGGGTGGAGGACCGAGCAGGTCTGTAAAGAACTGCTATCCAGCGACGCCAACACCAAACTCGTATTTAACGGCCCCACAGACCAAGAAACGCAACTCTACGGAAACCCAGTTGAAGCTCTTGGTCTCGATTCGAACGAATGGTGGGGGACAACTGCCAGCGACGTAATTTTCCTATGCGGAAACGCCTCAGCTCAACGCATAGCGTCCATCTGCCAAACACATCACCCAGACTCCCTACTCGTTGTCGATGGGTCGAACCTGTTAACGACCCAACGACCCGACCTCGCCGATCACCTCATCTCAGACACAGAAAAAGCCGGCCGAGACACCGTAGCCAGCCTCCGTCGGCAACGCGATCGAGAACTACTCGCCCTCGCAAACGAAGTGTGGGTATGTTCCCATTCGGAACGCCGCGCAATAGAAGCCCTCGGCACGTCAGCCAAAATTACCGTCGTTCGCCCACCCAATATCACCCTGGGCAAATCACAGGGAACGAAACCAGTGCTCCTCGCAGCACCACATCGCGAATTTGGGGAACCCGACCTTGAATCAATACGGCACTTCGATGAACACATCTCACCAAAACTTGACCCGACAATTGGATCACCGCTCCTGATCACTGAGCGCGAATTTCTTCCTTGGGGTTACCGACTTTCAAATCTTGAGCACCTAGAGCGAAATAAGCCACTTAGCGCCCTCCTACAGCAAGCATCAATGCTTGTGTCACTGAGACAAACAGGACCTACAGCATGGACGCACCTACTCGCAGCGAGAGCATTTGACATACCAGTGATCGCAACAAAAGAAGCCGCCCGCCACATCGACGACCCAGCACAGTGGAACCTAGAAATCGTCGAACGCCCCGAGACCGACGCCGCGATGTATAGAACCGCTACACAACGTCGCCGGCCCCCTCGACCTCCCCTGGATGACACGGGAATAAAAAATGCGATATTGGCCCTTGGCATCCAACCGGCAGACATAGAACAAGAGATCACCGACTGGGTTGACACCGAACAAACAGGTAAACGTCACCGAATGGACCTCAAGCAATATCGACGTTCAGAAAGTGACCAACTCAACGACCCTGACATCAATCCCGGGACCAGCCTTGAGCATCGGCCGCTGATCTCCATACTGACCCCCGTTTACAACACGCCCATAGAAGTTCTAGAAGCCACCATTGAATCTGTACGAACACAAATATATGAAAATTGGCAATTGTGCCTCGTAGACGACTACTCGACCACAAATGCGCCTAGAGAGGTGTGCAAGAAGTTCGCTGATGAAGACCCAAGGATAGATTTTGTTGAACGAACCACTAACGGCGGCATAGCGCAAGCATCAAACACCGCACTCGAAATGGCTAAGGGCGATTATCTAGCGCTCCTTGACCACGATGACCTCTTGCGACCCGACGCTCTCATCGAAATAGTGCGGGCAATAAACAAATTCCCTCAAGTCGAATTTCTTTACTCCGATGAAGACAAACTCTTCGCTGATGGCTCTTACGACCATAGCTACGCCAAATCAGGTTGGTCGCCTGACCTGCACTTGTCCTACAACTACGTCTGCCACTTCGCCGTTTTCCGCCGTGCGCTCATCGAGCGAATCGGGGGATGGCGGACAGGATTCGATGGCGCCCAGGACTATGACCTAGCCCTGCGAGCAACAGAAAGCACCACCGAAATCGCCCATATTCCCCGCAACTTGTACCACTGGCGAATTCTTCCAGGTTCCACTGCCGCTGGAGTTGATCAGAAAACAGATGCATGGGCCGCAGGACAACGCGCTCTCACAGAAGCATTGGATAGAAGAGGCATTAACGGAGACGTTGAAGAAGGACTAGACCCGGGCACCTACAACATCAACTATGCGATAGAAGGACAACCCAAAGTAGGAATCATCATCCCCACTCGGGACAGGTACGAACTCATATCAGAGTGCGTTGCGGGCATCACCCAAGGCACTTCGTGGCCAGAAACAGAAGTGCTAGTCGTCAACAACGAAAGTTCAGACCCGGCCACCCTGAAATGGATGGATGCCCACCCAGGCCCGGTTATCGATTTTCCACACCAGTTTTCATACGCCCGAATGATGAACATGGCAGCAGAACAAATGGACTGCGACCTTCTGCTCTTTCTCAACTGCGACATCACCATCGTCAACCCGGACTGGCTACAAGCCATGATCGGCCACGCCCAACAACAGCGAGTCGGTGCTGTCGGCGCAAAACTAAGTTTTCCAGATGGACGCGTCCAACACGAAGGAATCACAGTCGGTGTCGGAGGGGTAGCCGTAAACACCAACTCGCGCGGATACTTCAGCATCGGCAACCTCGTACGCAACTGTTGGGCTCTCACAGCGGCTTGCCTAATGATTCGTCCTGAGGTTTTTTGGGAAGTGGGAGGATTCGAAGAACGACTCCGAGTTGCGTTTAACGATGTTGACCTCACCATGCGCATCCACCAACTGGGATACGACCTGATCTACCAACCCAACGCCAACCTTCTCCATCAAGAATCGGCCCTGAGAGGCTCACTGCACCCAACAGAAGATGAAAAGTTCTTCCGGGAACGCTGGGGCGAACCGCTCCGACAAGATGACCCCTACTACAACCCGAGACTCTCCCGACACGCCCAGTACTACTTCCACGACGAAGTTAAACAAGTATGGCTACCGCGAGGTCACCCGCTGGCATGAGCTAGGCGAAAGCCGATATCAAAATAGGTCAACCGTCCAAAATGACCGGCGCAGAGACAACACCTACTGGGACAACCCCAGCCCGAGGTACTCTCACACCCGTATGCCCGAAGACGAAACAGAACTTTCCGAAGAGGAAATAGCAGACATCAAGAAAGCCATAGAACAAACCAAAGAGTTCAATCTCCAACGGTTCAAAGAAATCGATGACGCGCAGGCAGAGGAGCTGCGCCGCAGACGTCTAAGTGACGACGACTAAGAACTAGATACCTACTCGAGATCTGAGAGACCAGCCGAATCTGGAGGTGGCTTGGGCGTTAAACCCAAAGCCGTACCCTGACCCTGAACGCGCACTAGAGCCGAGCTTTGTAGCTGGCTAGGAACCCATGAGCGGGTCTCGGCCCGCCATAGCGATCAACATCTCGACAATTGATTTATCGCCATCTAACTCAATTTCAGGTCCGAATCGTTCTCCACGTATCATGTCGCCAGCTTTTTGGAGCTGCGTGTAGCCGGCATTGGCAAGACCCGGGTCTATGACAACTTCTTGGCCAGTTGCAACCGCCAAATCAAATGTGTGGATTAACGGGTCCACAGTCACGATGCCAACAAATCGATCCACGACCAGATGACCCCACGGCGTCTGGACTTTCTGGCTAAGAGCCTCAACATCATCAAGGGCTGCCCTCGTCTCGGCAAAAGCCCTGCCCCACTCTTCAAGTGGATCGACTACCTCGGGTTGACCAGCACTTTCTGCGCCGATGCCATGGGCGATCCCAGTAATCATTTGGCACATACCAATGTTGTGTGAAAGCACATCTCGAGCGCTCCAGCCCTCGCAGGGACTAGCGCTATCCCAATCTTGGGTCCCGACTCGATTGACCGTAGCGTCGAAGCCGTATAGGGCGTGAAGGTAACTGCGGGTGTTCTCACTCACACGCCCAGTCTAGGTGAGCGTGTCACAGCCGCATGATCGGTGGAAGAAGGCTTGCCTATCGCTGTCTAGCCGACGGTCTCATCTCTTTGCCCCTTAGCGACCTCTGGGGAAACAACTATCCAGGTTGCTTTGCCAAGTACATGAATTTCGCCCTCGGCTCCAAACAAGCCAATGTCGGTATAAATTTTCCTACCTACGCGCTCCCGAGTCTTGCTGATAACGCGGAACGCTTCGCCAGAATTGAAAGACGGCAGAGAGGTTATGGCAGCGTCGTAGGTACCGAGCAGACAAGACTCGTCCTCTCTCAAGAAACCGTTCACATAAAACCCTAGAGCAGAGGTGCAATCCAGAGCCGCGATGGCTGGGAGTGAGGCCAAAGCACCCTGGTCTTCCCAACGACTCCCAGGATCCCATCTCTGCCAAAAGATGTGGTCAGTGATCTGCCTAAGACGCAGACGTAAACCCAGTCGCGAGTCAGGACCACAAACGAAACACTCTGCAAAGTGATCTTTGGAAGGACCGAACACCTCCTTGTAGCTCTCGAACCTCTTCTTTTGACCCTCATCCAAAACGACGTGTTGTTGGAGCTCCAACGCAGTGTCCTGGCTCATAACAGGTTCACCTGGCTTCGATGACGCCCAACCCGACAAAACGGTCTCGCCGTTAATCCCTACCGTCACCGCCACGGTTTCGTCATCCAACTTTTCTTCATCAAATTCCAAATCAGTTGATAGCGGCACCGGTTGATGCAGCCTTACCTGCAACTGCGCAACCTCGGTTTGAAGGAAGCGCGCTCCGAGACAGGCATACAAACCGGTGGCGACGCCGCCATTTCCTGAAGTTGGAGGCCCCCGGAAATGTTGGGGAAGATTTACAACATTGCTTTCGTAGTCGATTACGCGATCAGCACCCGGTCGACACGTAAGGCATGAATGATTCACAAACATCAGAATATGTGACCCTAGACAAATAGACCCGCCATAAATAGACGAACGGGATGCTGGGTGCGCCGAGCAGCGTTTCGCCATTCCCCGCATAAGACAGCAAAGGAGCTTGCCGCGTTTGGTCTAGGCGACAGCCAACACACCTAAACCCAAACCGACCGGGGAACCGTAATTAGCTACATCCCCAAAAGCAGTTAGAGCGCCACGTGAATCAGCCACCAGATAACCACCCCGCCTACTGATTAAGCCGATTGCGTCGATCCGTCCGAAATTGGTCGGTGAACCCAAATCCACCGCATCACCAAAAGAATGCACACGCCCGTCCGAATCCAAGAAACGATATCCCTCGTCCTCGGGCCCCGACGCGAAATCAACTACCCGAAGGCCATCTAACTGCTCGTTGCCCGCTAACGCCCCAAAGAAAGTTGCCGACCCAAAGCAATAAACACCACCCCGGCTATCAACAATCCAATAGCCACCGCCATCAGCAGACGGTTCAATGCGTACCGCTTCTATCGAGTTGTCAGCTACCTGAGGTACGCCCTCCAGAAACGGAGCATTTCCAAAACTAAACACACTGCCCTCAGCATCAACGACCCAATACCCAACACCAATTGGTGAGGCAGCAATATCAACAGGAGGAGCCGCCAAGTTCAGAGCGGAGAGATCACCGAGCACCCTCGCTGTCCCATGCGCTTGTATATGTCCCCCAGAACCAAGCACTAAACACCCTTGGCCATCACGAGTCATAGCCAACGCGATTGGACGAGACGCAAGCTCTACTTCAGCCTCGGTCACGTCATCAGCAAAATGAAACAATCGATAATCTGAGGTCAGAATCCAATATCCCTGGAACACCACCAACTGAGCCTATGTCAGACAGGCCTTTGGTCTGGGTCAGGCTCCGGCTAACTTGAGTGAGCGATGAAGATCTACACAAAGACCGGTGATGACGGCACAACAGGCCTTTTCTATGGCGGCAGAGTAACTAAAGACTCCCCGCTACCAAGGGCATACGGAGCAGTCGACGAAGCTCAAGCGGCTATTGGCCTCGCTCGCGCCGCCGCTCAAGATTCAGAACTAAACGAACTCCTAACAATTGTTTGCCGAGACTTATACGTCGCAATGGCAGAACTAGCAACGCTCCCCGAAAACCACAGCAAACTCGACCCCGGCACAACGCTAGTAACAGAAGACATGGTTCAAAATCTTGAACAACAGATAGATAACGTCACCAACCGCTTCGAAAGCCCAACCGAATTCACCATCCCAGGCCAAACCGAAATCTCGGCGCGACTTGATTGGGCAAGAGTGATAGTCAGGCGAGCAGAACGAGAAACCATAGACATTTGCCAAACAGAATCCCAAGTCCTGCCCTACCTCAACCGTCTCTCAGACCTCCTATGGACCCTGGCCAGATGGCAAGAAGACGAAACGCTCTACAGCAAAGACCCGCAATAACACACCGCATGAAAGAAAGACCATGGCGAACCAACTAGAAATTTCCGCAATCAATGTCGTCGTCGCCGGAGCAGATGAGGCTTCCGCCGCTACCGACCGGCCGATCAAAGAAAACGAACTTGAAACACTAGGAGTCACCCAAAATTTCCTAGCTGCGAGCGGATTCGAAGGAAAACTAGGCCAAACAGTGCTGCTGCCCGAACAAGACCCAATAGTGATCGCTGTTGGACTAGGCGGACAAGAAATCACCGAGCCCTCGGTGCGAAGCGCAGCGGCATCGTTGTGGAGAGCCTCTAAGCACCTTGATTCCATCACCTCGTTGCTACCACTAACAACCGCAACCGAAATTGGCGCCGAAGTCGCACTCCAAGCCACCGTCGAAGGAATGCTTCTCGCTTCGTACCGATACGACGAACTAAAAGGAAGTCCCGAAGAACGTTCTTCACTCCAACAAGTAACGCTCGTTGTCCCAGACGGCGTTGACAGCGGCGCCGCTCTCTCAAGAGCAGAAGCGGTAGCCAACGCCATTGCTCTCACACGGGACCTAGTGAACCGCCCCGGTGGATCACTCTCGGCAGTCCAATTAGCCGACGAAGCCGTCAATGTCGCCGAACAATCTGGCCTAGAAGTTGAAGTATGGGACCGCGAACGCCTAATTGAGGAACGATGCGGCGGAATGCTCGGCGTCAATGCTGGATCCACCGAAGAGCCACGAATGGTGCGACTCACATGGCGACCCAACGGCGAAAGTCGCGGGACTATCCACTTCGTAGGCAAGGGCATCACCTTCGACACAGGAGGACTGAACCTCAAACCATTCGAGGGAATGAAAGAAATGAAAATCGACATGGGAGGAGCAGCGGCGGTGATCGGAGCGATGGCCGCCGTGGCAGCACACAACCCCGACCTAACGATCATAGGAACCTGCTGCTGCACCGATAACCAACCCAGCCCCACCGCCACCAAACCAGGAGACGTCCTCAACATCCGCAATGGCAAAACCGTAGAAGTTCTCAATACCGACGCCGAAGGTCGACTGGTATTAGCCGACGGACTATCAATAGCAGCAGAGGAAACCCCCGACCTCATAGTCGACCTAGCAACCCTCACAGGAGCTTGCCTCGTGGCATTAGGTTCGCAGTATGCGGGCCTTATGGGTAACAACGAAGAAGCGATCGCAAGAGTAGAAGCCGCTGCAAATAAAGCAGGTGAGCGACTTTGGCACCTGCCCCTACCCAACGAATACCGAAAACAATTGGATTCCGATGTCGCCGATCTACGAAACATTGGATCCGGGAGGTTTGGCGGCACCCTGGTAGCCGGTCTTTTCCTCCAAGAATTCGTAGACGAAACACCCTGGGTCCACCTAGACATCGCTGGTCCAGTAACAACCGAAGAACAGGAAGCAGAGTTTCCCAAGGGAGCAACGGGTTTCGGCGTCCGAACCCTGCTCGAAATTGTCAATAATTGGTGAGAAATAACTAACTCCCGGACCCAGACCGCCACATCGACCCGCACCAACAATTCCCACCCAAAGACACCGGATAACAACATGCCACCAGAGCTCTCACAAGACCCAAATGTTCGACTCCTCACCCAATGGATCGACGAAAGCGAACGAATCACGGTGCTAACCGGAGCCGGGATTTCAACTGACTCAGGTATCCCCGATTTTCGTGGACCCAACGGCGTTTGGACGAAAAACCCCAAAGCGGAAAAAGCCTCAAATATCCAGAACTTCATCTCGGACCCCGAGGTCAGAAAAGCTTCATGGAGAGATCGCCTTGACAACAGAGCCTGGTCCGCTGACCCAAACGACGGACACCGAGCGCTCGTCCAATTAGAAAAACGAAACAAGCTCGTAGCGTTATTGACCCAAAACGTTGATGGACTCCACCACGCAGCAGGCTCATCAGCGACAAAAGTTGTCGAAGTACACGGAACCATCCGAGAAGTTGCATGCCTCGAATGCGACTACCGCGACGACATGCAAATAGCGCTCGACCGAGTCCGCCAAGGCGAAGAGGACCTGGATTGTCCCGAATGCGGCGGAATACTCAAGAGCGCCACGATCTCATTTGGCCAATCGCTAGTCCAAAAAGATCTCCTCAAAGCAGAGGCCGCAGCCCAAAATTGCGATCTGATGATTGCCATCGGAACCACATTGGCCGTGTACCCCATAGCAGCAGTAGTTCCATCAGCCCAACGAGTTGGCGCAAAAATAGCGATCATTAACGCCGAACCCACCGAAATGGATCACTTAGCGGACCTAGTCATCCGAGAGTCCATAAGTGAAGTGCTCCCAATCGCCGTCGGAGGTGCATCAAACCTCCCAGAAGAAGACAACAACGGAGACGGATAAACCCCCAAGTAACCGTCAAGACGCCAACCAGTAGAATCAATACAAGCAACCGTCAATGTCGAACCTTGAAGAGAACAGCGATGACCAGCTACGGAGACTTACTCGCCGCCACGAGACAACACATACGCGAAGTGAGCACTAACGAATCTGCCCAACTAATCGACGACAGTTGCACAATCCTCGACGTCCGCGAACCCGAGGAGTTCGAACAAGGGTCCTTGCCCGACGCAACCCACATCCCGCGAGGTCATCTGGAAAGCCAAATAGAGCAACGAATCCCTGACCGCGACAGCACAATATTGGTGTACTGCGCAGCAGGATCTCGATCAGTCTTCGCAGCCAAAACTCTCGCCGATCTCGGGTACACGCACGTCGTTTCAATGGAGGGTGGCTTCACAAAATGGAAGTCAGAGGGACGCGAATGGTCGATGCCCGAATCCCTCACGCGACACCAACGAAACCGATACCAACGCCATCTGTTGCTCCCAGAGGTAGGAGAAGAAGGACAAAACCAGCTACTCGACGCCAAGGTCTTGATACTGGGAGCAGGCGGCTTAGGCTCACCTGCCGCCATGTACCTCGCAGCGGCTGGCATTGGAACACTCGGAGTCGTTGACATGGATGTTGTCGACGAATCCAACCTTCAACGCCAAGTCATCCACAACACAGCACGCGTTGGGCAATCCAAAGTGGAGTCGGCGAAGCAAACAATCACCGGTCTCAACCCAGACATCCAGATTGAGACCTACGACACTCGCCTCAACGCTGACAATGTTCTCGATCTACTCGCAGGCTGGGAGGTAGTTGTAGACGGAGCCGACAATTTCCCAAGCCGATATCTCCTCAATGACGCCTCGGTGAAACTCGGAATCCCCGTAATCCACGGCTCAATATTCCGATTCGAAGGTCAAGTCACAGTTTTCGACCCACTCAAGGGACCGACCTACAGAGACTATGTGCCTGTGCCACCTCCACCCGAGCTAGCGCCATCATGCGCTGAGGCAGGCGTACTCGGCGTCCTTCCCGGAGTCATCGGGAGCCTACAAGCACTCGAAACCATCAAACTTGTGCTCCAACTAGGTGATTCTCTCATCGGACGACTCTTAGCCTTCGACGCCTTGGACATGACATTTCGCGAGTACAAAATTCATCGCGACCCCAAAAACCACGTCACCTACGACAATCGAGACCGCATCAACATCACCGAATACGACCAATACTGTTCACCGTCAGTCAACTGAGTCGCTTCACCCCAACAACCGGCCTGCAAAGGCTCATTCAAAGCTTCGCTCTACACTTCTCACATGGCAAACAAACGTGTGGTGGTCATAGGTGGCGGCCCCGCAGGACACGACGCAGCAACATATGCAGCGCGTTTTGGCGCCGAGGTAACCCTCATCGAACGCGACATCGTTGGAGGAGCAGCGCACCTCCGAGACTGCGTCCCCTCAAAGTCCATGATCGCGACCGGAGGAGCACTCTCGTTTGCCCGTCGACTAGATGGCATGGGACTAGCAAATGTAGAAACGGGAGTTGACGCTGAACACCTTCGCGCCCGCATCCAAGGCATAGAACAACGCCTCGAGCAATCCGTTACACAACTATTGACCAGTCAAGGGGTAACGATTCACCGCGGAACTGGGAGACTCTTAGGCCCAAATGAAGTATGCGTAGACACCCCCAACGGTGTCGTCGAGCTGACAGCTGACGCGATCGTTCTCGCCACCGGAAGCCGACCGCGTATCCCAGAATGGGCGCCAATCGACCATGAACGTGTCCTCACCACACGCGACGCGTACCCACCCGAGCAGATACCAGAACACCTCGTCGTCGTAGGCTCAGGTGTTACCGGCGTTGAGTTCGTGCACATGTTCGCGTCACTCGGGTCTGAAGTCACCCTCATCGTTAGTCGCCAACAAGTACTTCCCCAAAAAGACCCCGAAGCTGCAGCACTACTTGAACACAACTTTCTTGATAGGGGAGTCCAGTTACTCAAAGGTGCACGAGCAACCGAAATCCTACGAAAAGGACAATCAGTAACTGTCCACTGCTCAGACGGACGAATCGCACAAGGAAGTCACGCCCTCCTCGCCATCGGCTCCGACCCAAACAGCCAAGGCCTCGGCCTAGAAAACACCGACATAGCAATAGACGATGACGGCTACATCCAAGTCGACCACAACCTCAGATCATCAGTACCCACCATTTATGCAGCAGGGGACCTATCAGGCAAACTCCCGCTCTCCTCGGTAGCGGCGATGCAAGGGCGAAAAATAGCAGAACACATAATGGGCCTTCACGAAGGACGAGAACACCGCCACCTCGACTACGACAAAGCAGCCTCCGCCATTTTCACTGAACCAGAAATTGCTGATGTCGGGCTAGCTGAAGCTGAAGCTTTTGCCACAGGACGCAAAATCCGAGTTACAAAAGTCCCCTTTTCCTCCAACGCCAAAGCACTCATCAACAACGACCCCCTCGGCTTCGTGAAGATCGTTTCAGACCCCAACACCGGACACGTATTGGGCGGCTCAATCGTCGGACAACACGCAGCCGAACTGATATCAGTTGTCGCATTAGCGGTTAGCGCCAACCTAAAAGTCCAAGACATCCACGAAAGCCTCTTTGTTTACCCAACTCTTAGCGAAGCCCTCTCGGAGGCAGCAGAGTGAGCAGCCATCAGCAGGTGCTCATCACGGGAGGACAAGGGCAACTAGCAACTGATCTAATTCAAGTCTTCAACAGCAGTGACACAGTCGCTCTCAGCCACCAACAACTCGACATCACCCAACGATCCGACGTTGAAGCTGCTCTGCGCCATTACAAGCCAGATGTGGTGATTAACGCAGCAGCGTTCACCGACGTGGACAAATGTGAAGATCAGCCAGTTCAGGCAAGATTGGTCAACTCACTAGGACCCGAAAACCTCGTTGCAGTAGCGAACAAGATAGATGCCCGAGTACTACAAATCTCCACCGACTATGTCTTTGATGGGACGCTCGAACGACCCTATATCGAATCAGACGATACGAACCCGCAATCAATCTACGGACAAACCAAGCTCCAAGGCGAACAAGCAATGCGCGACCGTGACCTCATCGTCCGCACCTCCTGGCTATGTGGCTCACATGGCTCAAACATCCTAAAAACGATCGTCGCATTAGCCCAAACCGATCAGCCGATGAGGTTCGTCGACGACCAAACAGGTCACCCGTCATTCACGCAGGACATTGCCGTCACCATAAAACAACTAGTCGAAATCGAAGCTCAAGGAACTTTCCATGTAACCAATCAAGGCCCTGTGAGCTGGTACGAGTTTGCCTACTCGATCCTCGAGATGATGGGACGCCGAACTCATCAACTAACGCCCATAACAACAGACCAACTGGACCCACCACGGCCCGCCACTCGCCCAACCAACTCTGTTCTAAAAAACCAGGCACTACTCACCGCGGGACTCACCCCGCCACCTCACTTTCGGGACACACTCCCTCTCCTTTTGAAGGAGCTATGTGACTGACCAACTAGACATAGTGGTAACCCCAACAGATGATCACCCCACCGCTCAAGTGCTCGCAATAGGAGCACTCCTAGCGCTTGAATGGGCTGCCCCATACGCCAACGTCACAATTGGCCACAACGGAGTCTCACTCTGCGAACCATCACCGGACGCCGTTGGTGGACTTCTCCGACTGAGTGCCGACAGAAAAGAACGACTCGAAGTTGCGGCCCGCAGCGCAACCCAAAGCGGAGAAAGAGAAATCCAAATAGCCGAGAACAACGACGGCGACTGGAACCTCCCAACACAACTTGACCCGTGGACAGCAACAGGCCTCTTCCTCGCAGCGAGCACCTTTACGCCTTCCACAAGCACAGGCGCAGCGCTCGAAAAACTTCTTGACGTCTCAAAGCGCGAAGACCCCCAGACGATAGAACTACTCGAACTCTCCCAGGACTGGGCTCTCAAACAAATAGACCGGGTGATCCAAACTGTTGCATCCCGAAAACCCCGACAAATAGCAAACATGCTACAGAGCGCCACTACTGAACTTGAGGCGCTCACCCACACCCATGAACTACTCAGATCTCGCTACCAATCTGACATCGAAATCATGGACTTAGAGCCATGAACCAAACACCCACAACCACACTAATCATCGTCGCCTACGGGCAACCCGCCTTAACAGAACTCCTCCTCGACTCCATAGCCCAACACACACCTGAACCTCATGAAGTCATCGTTGTTGACAACGATTCCCCCGACGACTCAGCGCAACGGGTGGCAAACCATCCATCGCGCCCATACCTCATCCACGCACCTACCAATCTCGGATACGGCGGAGGCGTCAACCTAGGAGTTCGGAGATCCAACTCCAAAACGCTCGTGATAATGAACTCAGATCTCCAGGTCACTCCCAACTGGTTGACGCCACTCACCGCCGCAATCGAACTTGATTCGACAACAATCGCTGCACCCATCTACACAGACGAACAAGGCCACATCATTGAAAGCGGCGCGTCGATCACCGCCGATGGACACGTACACACATCCCAGACACCGGTCCATGGAGTTAAACCCGTCGACCACGTCTCAGCAGCCTGTTGGGCGATCGACAAACTGTCATTTGAATCGCTTGGGGGTTTCGACCCAGCCTACGGACTCGGCTACTACGAAGACCTAGATCTCATCAACACCCACCGGTTAGAAAAATGCAACGCCGTGGTAGTCGGCGATTCAAAGGTCATTCACCACACAGGGGGGTCCTTCCAAACCACCGACGCCAACCGACTCTCCCATCGCAACCACGCTCGCAGCGCGTTCCGCTGGCAATGGCTCTACAAAGACACTTCCAGAACGGTTTGGGATGGAGAAAGCAGCTTTACCCACGGCCGAGTGGCCGTCGTCGGAGACCAACCAGAGATAATCAGGCACCTACAAACACACAACATCTCAGTCGTCTCAGTCACAGATGTTGAACAACTTCAACAACGCAGCTACCGCGACGATGTCATAGTCGTCCAAAGCGACAAGGAGCGCGCCAGCCAACTAGCTCCACGCGCCGAAATCACGACACCAGATGATCTCCCAAACGCTCTCCAAAGAGCCGGCATCCACCCGAACACGAGACCGCCCCGACCCCGATTCTCATCAATAGCCGCCACCCGATCACGAAGATGGTGAACCAATGACAGACAACGACGCACTTTCCCAAGCTTCCGCCCACCTAGCAACAGCCCGACAGCTAGGCCACAACCTCCGTACACGCAAAATGCCAGCAATCTTCAACTCACGCCAACTTCTAACCACCATCGAAACCGTTACCGATGAACTGTCCGCAGCTATCGACCTCATCAACTCCACACTCACAACCGAACGAGAACGAACACAACAAATAGAGAACGCCATTGACCGCCTCGAACTCATAACCGCAGGAGATGAGCAACTCATCGACGATCTCGGCGCTGCGATTGAGACAGCGCAAATCGAACTGGTCCGTCTGGCACGACAACACGACCTCCTCCGATCCCGCCTCAACCCCGACGAAACGTGATGAAGATAGGAATAGCCCCCGGCCGTTACGCGACAGCAATCCACACTGCGCTAACTCAACGCGCCAACGTCGAAGCCGAGATTCTCTCCAACGAGAACAACCCCACCCTTTGCGCTTTCGTACTAGCGGTCGACGACGAACTCACTCCGCGCGGAGCACATGTCCGGCGATACATCACCCACCACCAGGTTCAAGCAACTCCATGGACCGTCGTAGCAGCACGCCACCTCCTATCAGGCGCCGCAGCGAAAGGAACTACGACGCCCATCGTGGCCCCCCTACCCGTTAGCGCTCCACCGTTGACCCCAACGCCCCAAGCTGGAGTAGCGATACGTGATGGCCAAAACCATAAGGCCCTCAAAATGGCCCTAGAAGATGCCTTCATTCCTATCCTCGCAATTGATGACCCGAATGTCGGCATCCTCATCGACCCATCGAATTCCCAGGGCTTCGTCGAACCCTTAAGAGACGCCATGAGTCGAGAAAAAGTCGTCATCGCGATGCACAGCAACGAGGCCGCCAAGGACACAATCCTTCACGACACCAACGGCT
>Ga0111541_10000040_pt1 | contig 38054 bp, 33 predicted proteins | sample Knorr_S7_td_DCM__FD_83039 | JGI IMG/M metagenome (GOLD analysis project Ga0111541, IMG submission 83039) | Marine microbial communities from Southern Atlantic Ocean transect - Knorr_S7_td_DCM_ad_131m_LV_B (version 2) (version 2) | ecosystem: Environmental > Aquatic > Marine > Oceanic | place...
ATCAAGATAGCAACCACGAGGCCAGAAACTATTTTTGCTGATTCTGCAATAGCGGTTAATCCAAATGATGAAAGGTTTAAATCTTATTTGGATAACGGAGTCAATGCTTTCATTCCTCTTATAGATGTTGAGATACCCATCATTGCTGATGATTCAGTGGATATGGATTTCGGAGAAGGTGCCTTGAAGGTAACCCCTGCTCATGATCATTTGGATTTTGAAATAGGCGAAAGGCATGACTTGCCAATAATCACCATATTAGGCAAAGACGGGAAATTGTCTGACCATGAAAGGGTCCCCAATGAATTACATGGCTTGAATGTTGCTTCAGCAAGAAGAAAGGCTGTTGAGATGCTCGAGAATTGTGGTTCTTTAGTTGATGCAAAAAAACATAAATCTGCTATTGGAATTTCTCAAAGATCTGGCTCAGTTATTGAGCCAATGCTTTCTGAACAATGGTTTCTGAACATGAAGGTTTTCAAGGGCAGGGCTCTTGAATTGTTGAAAGATGGGTCTCCAAGTTTCTATCCTGAAAGATGGGGTGGGGTTTATGGTGATTGGTGGTCAAAGGTTGAAAACTGGTGCATATCAAGGCAATTATGGTGGGGCCATCAGATCCCTGCATGGTATCCCAAAGGTGACAAGTCAAAAGACCCTATAGTTTCTGAAAATATAGAAGAAGAATGTTTATCTAAAAATCATGATTTAAAGCAGTTTGTTCAAGATGAGGATGTTTTAGATACATGGTTCAGTAGCGCCTTATGGCCGCTTGAATGTTTTGGATGGCCGGAAGAGGACCCTAAAGAGAATGGTTTTTTCCCAACATCTTTGTTGATCACAGGTTACGACATCATATTCTTTTGGGTTCTTAAGATGGTTTTGATGAGCTTAGCCTTTGAGGATAAAACACCTTTCAAAGAGGTTCTCATCCATGGTCTTGTTTGTGATAAGAAGGGAAGGAAAATGAGCAAGTCCAAAGGGAATACGATAGATCCGCTTGAGGCAATGGATGAATATGGTGCAGACAGTTTAAGGTTTGCTCTTTTGTTCAATATGGTTCCGGCAGAAGTCATTCCATTCGGTAATGATCAGTTGGTTTCTGGCCAAAGGTTTATGAATAAGATTTGGAATGCAGCAAATTACATAAATTCATTGGAGCCAAAAAACAGCGACTTTGTTTTTTCTGACAGAAGCGATCATTGGATAGCTCAAAAATTCAATGAGACAGTAGCTTCTGTGGATAAGAGTTTAGAAGGCAAGGATGTAAGGAAAGCCATGCAGTCCATACACCATTTTTTCTGGAATGAATTCTGCGATTGGTACCTGGAGATAGCGAAATCAAGATCCAACAATGGTGACTTGCAGGTTGCATCCAATGCAAAAGCAATCATGGAAAAATTTTTGGTCATTTCATCCCCATTTGTTCCATTCATTTGCGAAGACATAAACCTTTTGATCAACAATGATGAATCTTTGGTTGCAATAAGATCATGGCCATCTGAACTGAAAGGAATCGACATGAAGGAATCTGAAGACTTTCAGGATGTTTATGACAGTGTCAAGAGTTACAGAAAATCAATTTCCATTCTCGGCTTGAGCATAGAGGAGATTAAAGAGGTTGTTGTTGATGGCTTATGGAATCAGGGCCAAGAGGATGCCTTTTTGAACATGTTGAGACTGAAGAAGTCAGGCACTAAAAATGGTTTTCCGATTGAGATGGCAATAGGGAAGGTGATGATTCCCAACATTGACTCTTCCGTGCTTTCTGAAAGGGTTGATGAGCTGAGAAGGAATGCTGAGGATGCAGGACCAAGGATAAAAAGGTTGGAAGGCCAACTTCAAAATAAAGGATTCATAAGTAACGCCCCAAAGGATAAGGTCCAGTTGATTAGGGATAGGCTAAAAGAGGCTCAAAAAGAAAGAGACGAGCTGATAAAAAGGTCAGATTGGATTAGTGATAAGGCATCATAGAAATAATTACAAATTGCTTAATCAGTAACTTACATGTAGCCCAAGTCTCTGAGCTTTTCCATCAGATTTTCTTTATCTTGTTTTCTTCCAGACCTCTCAGTGGTGGATTCAAGGTCTTGCTTCCATGCAGGCAAATCGGATGTTTTTGTTGTTGTTCCTGCAGCACCTAAGCTCCTGTAGCCTTTTTCGTACAGGTTGCAGTAAGGCACCTTCATTTTGAAGTGGGCTTCCCATATATCCCTTTCATCAAAATGGAGTATTGGATGGATTCTCATGTGGTCAGGATCCTGTCTTGGGCTGAAGGCAGTTTCATCCTTCCTTGCATCCTGCTCATCCCAACGTATGCCCGTAATCATGCATGCATAGTTATTGCTTTCAAGGAACATGTTCAATGCAACAGTTTTCATCAGGTGATTGCCTTCAAAGGATTCAGGGTCGAATTCAAATTCATTTTTCGAAAATTTTATTTTTTCCAACTCTGACCTGTTTCTTTCATTCAGGTCTTCCACCCGGACAATGTTCCCAGGCTTTCCTTTCGCCAGATCAAAGACGTCCTTGTTTATTGCATGGTAAACATTTAACTTGTGTTTTCTTTCAATCTTTTTTACAAAACCAAGGATTTCATCAAAGACGCAGCCTTCATTGATGAATAGGCAATCAGGCATTTGGATCTTTTTTTCAGCCTGCAACTCAAGCAGCATCCACAATATTAAAGTCGAGTCCTTTCCTCCAGTCCAGGCAAGAAGTGTTTTGTCAATTTTGAACTCATTAATTGCATTAGCAAGGATTTTTTTAGACAATGAAATCTTGTCTTCAATTGGTTTTTTGCAATATTCTGCGTGATTTGCCACTTTTCCCATGCTCTTATTCTATTTAATCGTAGAATTGTCAACTGTGCCTGTAACAGTAGTTGTTGGATCCCAATGGGGCGATGAAGGCAAGGGAAAGATAGTAGATAGCCTTGCTTCCAAGTCATCCATGGTTGTTAGATTTCAAGGTGGTGCGAACGCAGGTCATACCGTTTATAGAGGCGAAAAGGTATACAAATTCCACTTGCTCCCATGTAGTGTTTTGCATAAAGGCGTTAAAAGCATTATTGCAAGAGGCGTTGCCTTGGATCTTGAGTTGTTGCTTGAAGAAATCAAGCAAATTGAGAATGACAATTTAGATATTGATTTGGTTATAAGTCCGCAAGCTTTCTTGGTTTTGCCGTTTCACAGATGGATGGACAAGTTGGAAGAATTAAGAAGAGGGCAAGAGAAATTAGGAACTACATACAGGGGGATTGGACCTGCAAGTACAGATCGAATTGCCCGTAGGGGTATTAGGCTCGGACATCTTTTTGAAGACAATTTGCTTGACAGGATAAAGACCTTGGTTGGTCGTGTTAATGCTGTTTTGGATGGTGTTTATTCTGATGTCACAAAAAGAAAGATAAACCCTCAAAGATTATATGAAGATTTGATCAAACAACGAGAACTAATAAGAAAACATGTAGGCGATACTCACAACTTGATTCATACTGCAATTGAAAACAAAGAAGAGGTTCTGATGGAAGGAGCGCAAGGCTCCATGCTTGACTTGGGTTTCGGTACATACCCTTATGTGACTAGCAGTCATACCATTAGTGGTTCAGCTTGTGTAAATGCAGGTTTAGGTCCAAACCAAATTAATCAGGTTTTAGGAATCGCTAAAGCTTATGTGACTAGGGTTGGAGCAGGTCCATTTCCAACTAAAATGGATGACGAATGGAATAAAAAAGTGCAGGATAAAGGTAAAGAGTTTGGAGCCACTACAGGTAGACCTCGTGATTGTGGTTGGTTGGATATCCCATTGTTAAGATATGCACACAGGTTAAATGGTTTTACTGGTGTCATTCTTACAAAAGCTGATATTCTTGGAGGTATGGGCGATATCAAAGTTTGTACATCTTGGGATTGGAATGGTTCGGAATACAAAGATGTTCCGGAAGATTCTAGAGTTTGGGATGAGGGTGTCCCAAAGTACATCACCCTTGAAGGCTGGCCTGATTTTTCCGGCATTCAGGAATGGAGCAGTCTTCCTGAGGGTTTAAGGAAATATTGCGACTTTGTAGAAAGCAGCTCAGGAGTCAAGATTCTTGCAGTTAGCACTGGTCCCGGAATTGACGATATAGCCTGGAAGGAATAGAATATATAGCTTAGGGGGTTTAGCTCAGTCGGTAGAGCAGCGGGCTTTTAACCCGTGTGTCGGGAGTTCGATTCCCTCAACCCCTATAGTTAAATGTCTAAAAATCATGAATGGGATTATCGCCGTGGTTATTCGGTTGTTGCGTTAGAAAACCCAAGGAATTCAATCAATGTTGGTCAGATTTTACGGGGTGCTTTTTGCTTTAGAGCCAATTATGTTGTTGTAGCAGGCAGAAAATGGGATTCAGATCAAGATTTTCAAGATCCAGAAATGCCACTTCCCGCAGATACACCTAAAGCTTGGAGGCATGTTCCTTTGGTCTATAAGGATTCAATACAGCAATCTTTGCCTTTTGAATGTACTCCGGTTGCAATAGAAATGACAGACAACGCTGTTTCTTTAGCTGATTTTGTTCACCCTGAGAGAGCAATGTATGTTTTTGGTTCTGAATATGGTGGCATCAAACAGGAAACTGTTGACTGGTGTGAGAAAACTGTTTACATACCTACAAGAGTATCTTTGAATCTTGCAGTTACTGTCAACCTTGTGCTTTATGACAGGATGAATAAAAGGCACGGCTTGAACCTACCCAAAGGTGATTTGGAAAAATTCGGAATTTGATTCATATTTCATAATCAAAGTTTAGGATAGTGTGATTGTTCTGCCCCGTTCGTCTAACGGCCAGGACACCGCCCTTTCAAGGCGGAAATAGGGGTTCGATTCCCCTACGGGGTGTTTTTGGAGTTTACAATAAACTCCGCTTGGAGCTGTGGTGTAGCGGTTTAGCATGCTTCCCTGTCAAGGAAGAGGTCGCGGGTTCGATCCCCGTCAGCTCCGCCATGCTGGCGAGGTAGCTCAGTAGGTAGAGCAGAGGACTGAAAATCCTTGTGTCGGCGGTTCGAACCCGCCCCTCGCCACATTTTTTACCATCTTTAAACATATTCACTGTTTACAAATTTTATTTTAGAGAAAAACTTGTTCTCATTGTTAGATATTTCTAGAGTCATATGCCCAGTGCAGCAAAGCTTGCCTTTGTTTTTTTCTGCATGAAAGGTCTTTTGGTTTGCAATATTTTCTAATTGCTCCAGCATGACGACGTATTGATTTCCAGCGTTTTATCTGTCGCAAATCTTCATCCTTCATTCTCCTGCCCATGAAATATCGGCAATACCATTGAAACCAACCTCTCGGATCATCTTGATGAATCCAGCCTTTTTTCATCCATTCAGACAAAGGAAGCGAAGCATTAACTTGATAGTAGTTGATGGTTGTATTTTTTCCAGAAGGGGATAATTTTGCTTTTTCAAACCATGATTTAGGAAATTCATTTCTACAATCTGTCATATACTTTCCACCAAACACACCCATTTCCAGCATGTCTTTAGGCGTTAGCTCTGGCTTGAATTCAGGATGAAAATTTGAATTAATCTTCTCTTTCAAATAGTAAATGTAATTAGTTTGAAATTTATCATTAACTATAATTTTTTTCATCGATTTTTTTAGACTAAAGGGGTTATTTTTTTAATTCAAAATTTCTATAATTTTTTGCATGTTTTATTAGTTCAGCTTTATATTTGCCAGCTGAATCACATGTGTTTTCAAATTTTAAAAAATATAATTTTTCATTCGATAAAGCATAATATCCATCAGTCTCAAGCTTTTCCATTTTTGCATTAATGTCTTTGACTCCATGCTGAGCATGCAGTGTAGAAACGATTGAATTGGAATGGTCGTCATTCATATGCTCGATAATGCCTGGAGCAGCATCTATTAGCCATTGTGGGATATTTTTTTTATTATCGCTTTCCATAACCATTAGATTTTTTTAGCAATAGATTTTGCTTGTAGGAATAAACCAAGATAATCAGGGCCTCCAGCTTTTGAGTCAGTTCCGCTCATATTGAAGCCACCAAAAGGATGAACGCCAACAAGTGCTCCAGTGCACTTTCTATTGATGTACAGATTGCCTACATGAAATTCATTTGCCCCTTTTTCAATTCTTTCAGGCACCGATGTGTAGAAGGCACCAGTTAATCCGTAGATTGTTCCGTTTGCAACCTTCAAGCCTTCTTCAAAAGAGGAAACTTTTGTAACGCCCAAAACTGGACCAAATATTTCTTCTTGCATTATTCTTGAATTTGCAGATAGATTGTCAACAATTGTTGGTTCTATGTAGTAACCATCTTTTGAACCAGGGTTGCCACCACAAACTACATCACCTTCACTTTTTCCGATTTCAATATAGTTAAGAATATCAGTGTAGGCATTCTTGTTTATAACAGCACCCATTTGTGTTTCTTGGTTTTCAGGATGTCCAACTTGGATTTTTTTAGTTAAGGCAATAACTTTTTCCATAAGCTCATCATGGACATCTTCATGAACAATTAATCTGGAACATGCTGAACATTTTTGACCTTGGAAGCCATATGCAGCAGAAACAATTCCAACCGCAGCATCTTCAATATCTGCAGTTTCGTCCACTAGTATTGCATCTTTACCGCCCATTTCAGCAACAACTCTTTTTATCCATATTTGCCCTTGTGACATTTTCGCTGCATTTTCATTTATGTTTAAACCAACCTCCATTGACCCAGTGAATGAAATGAATCTTGTTCTTGGGTCAGTTACCATCTTGCTTCCAATTGAAGATCCTGGTCCTGGAAGGAAGTTAACAACGCCATCAGGTAATCCAGCTTCCTCCAATATTTCCATATACCTGTATGCGATTGTTGTGCTATCGCTAGAAGGTTTCAATATGACAGTATTGCCTGTCACCCATGCTGCTGTAGTCATTCCAGCAAGGATTGCAAAAGGAAAATTCCATGGTGGTATCACAGCGCCTATGCCCATTGGTACATACTTCAATACACCTTCTTCAGATGGTGTTGGAACAACTGGATGATCTTTGCCCCATCTCAATGCCTCCCTTGCGTAATATTCCATAAAATCTATTGCTTCAGCGGTATCTCCATCTGCTTCAGGCCATGTTTTTCCAACTTCATACGTCATTTGTGCAGAAAGGTCATGCTTGTCTCTTTTCATGATCTCCGAAACTTTAATCGCTATTGCTACTCTGTCTTTGACATCTGTTTGGCTCCATGTTTTAAATCTTTTTTCAGCTGCTGAAAATGCTTTTTCTAAATGATTTAAATCAGCTTTTGAGCATTTTGATATTACTTGTGAAGAATTGCTTGGATCAATACTTGTAATTCTTTCTTCTGTAAAAATCTTTTCACCATTTATTATCAAAGGTATATCTTCTCCAAATTTAGCTTTTATTTTTGCTAATGATGTTTTATATTCTGAATTTTCATCAGAATCATTAAAGTTTGTAAAAGGTTCGTTTTTAAAGTTAGGTAAATTCATAATTTTTCTCCAATTTGTATTTTAATTATTTTGATTAAGTTTCAATAGCGAATCTATATTTCCTGCGCTTAAATTGAATATCTCCTTTAAGAAGTTTGTTTTTATTGTAGCTAGCGAAACTGCGGCTGCAAGATAGTTATTTTCAGCATTGCTCCATTCAAGATAAGAGCTTGTTCCAACATTTAAACCTTCAGTGATAGATATTGAGATTCTTCGCATAAGCTCCAAAGTGTATTCTGCATTTTCTATTCTTGATTGATACATTCCGATTGTTTCTATGGATGATTCAACTAATGCATTTTCATCAATTACAGATTGAGCATAGATGAATTCTGCTGCTTTTATTTTTTCATCAGATGATTTAAGTTCAGCTGTCTTGGATGGTTTTATAAACTCCCAATTGAATGCTATGTCGCTTCTTAACGTGTCGCCAGATGCAAAACCCTGTTCATTCTCTGGATGATTCGCAGTTGTTCTGAATATTAAATTTGGACGATTGATCATTAATTCTCTGCTTTTTCGAGAAATTTCGAGATTTAAACCTGCACGTCTTACGTTAATCCTCTCATTTGCTTCATCGGTTATGAATTTAATTAGGAGATCTTGGTCAAGCTGAGGCAATTCTGCTAATTCAACATCTGTTTCCATTCCCGTCATCGATTTAAATAGAGTTAACGCTGATTCATACAAGGAAGATGCTTGGCTCATGTTCTCTTTCGAGTTTAAAAACTCACTTTCAAATTGAATTAATTCAAGCTCGCTAATCAATTGAACTGAATACCTTATTTCAGCATCCTCTAACACCTCTAAAGAACTATCTAATTTTTTTTCTGCTAAAAATAGGTTTTTATTTGCTAGCCATAAATTCAACCATGAATTTGCTATAGCTAATCTAGATTGTTGAAGTATCGATTTCTCATCCAGTTTCGCTAAGGAGTAATTCATTTCTTGAAGTTTTATTTGAGATTTTTTCATTCCAAATGAGTAGAGTGGATAGGTGAGGGTCATAGAAGCGTTACCAAAATTTTCACCTATACCAAAAAAATTAACATCAAATGGGCCTGGTTCATATCCTTCAAGAGAGTCTGTTCTTGTCATTGTTAAACCTAAAGTCAAGAAAGGAGCCCAGTCTTTTTTTGCTTTTTCAAGATCCGATCCTGCTGCAAGAACTAAATATTCAGAGGATTTGGCTATTGGTTTATCTTCAGCGGTTTTCATCGCCTCCCATATTCCAATAGGTTGGTTTGCAATAATAAGCATTGTGATGATTGGCAATTTAAACATTTTTGGCACCTCTTCTTTTCTCAGCCATTACATACAGGCACGGAATTAAATAAATTATTAAAAATGTACCTACAGCCAAACCTCCCATTATTGAAACACCAAGTGCTCTGAACCATTCAGCTTGACCAGTTGTATCCAAACTCATAGGTATCAGTGCTCCAATTGTTGTAACACTAGTCATAAGTATAGGCCTGAGCCTTTGTGATGTACCAAGAGAAACAGATTCCATAAGATTCATACCTTGCTCCCTTAACTGATTGATCCTATCTATTAGGACAATTGAATCATTTACTACAATTCCAGTTAAGGCAACTACCCCCATAAGAGCAAGGAAGCCAAAAGACTCTCCACTTATCAGAAGAGCCACAATCACACCAATTAAAGCAAAAGGTATTGCTGCAATGACAACCATTGATTGCCTAAAGGAATTGAAAACAGCAACTAGCAGTAATGAAATTAAACCTATTGCAACAAGAAAGGCAGTTCCCATTTCAGACTGACCAGTCATTGCTTCTTCATTTTCTCCACCATATTCAATCGTGATTCCATTTGGAATCTGGCTTGATTCAATGATTTTTTTAATATCCTCTAAAACAATCTGAGAAGGAGGGCCTTGTGGTTTTACATTGGCTGATATAGATATTGTTTTTTTGCCATTCCAATGCGAAAAAAGAACAGGGGTCACCTGTCGTGTGGTTTTTGAAACCATATCAATTGGAACCAAAAAACCCAGATTGTTTCTTACTGAAACCAAAGATAAATCTGATATTTTCTTTCTGAACTCTTCTGGATATCTAATTATTACATCTGCATCTTCGTCTTGATTTTCAACAGGCATCCTCATAACAATAGATCCATCGAAAGCATTTTTTGATTCATTTGCAATGCTGAAAGGAGCCACACTTAATTTTGCAGCCTTGTCTTCAAGTATTTGTATTTTTAATTCGGGGTTTCCTGGTTGATGACTTCTGTCAATTTCAGTTAAAACCGGATTTGCCAACATTATGCTTTCGAGCATATCTGTATATTCAATCAAATCATCATAATTGTTCCCCAAAGCTCTAATGATGATGTCGTTTCCAGCGGGAGGCCCTTCTGTTATTTCAACGAATTGTATTTTTGCTCCAGGTATCTCGTCAAAAATTTGCTGTAGATTTGGTTGATGCTCATCTACAGCTTCTTTTCTATGCTTTTCATAAAAAGATCCTGTTATTCTGGCAAAATGTGGACCACCACCGCCACCTATTGTTCCAACTACATTCTCACCTGAATCACCTACGCTTGTTGTGTAAAAATCAATTTCAGGAGTTGTGTCAAGCACTCTTTCTACCTCTTTTGCAATTGAATCTGTTATCTCTACAGATGTACCCCATGGAGCTTCAATGTCTATTATGAACTCCTTCATGGAGACTTTTGGAAAGAATTCAGCATTTTCAAGTAATTTCGGAACAAGTGACATTGATGCTATGAAAAAGAATACAAAAACAGCAAGTGTTTTCCAAGGTTTTTTTATAAGATTTGAAACAATATGTTGATGTTTTTTAGCATAAACTGAGAAGTCGATACCTGTAAAAATATTCTTCTTCTTTTCCTGCTTCATAAAAATTGCACATATTGAAGGAAGGATGAAATGTCCGGTGATTAATGCACCAGTTAGAGTGAATATGACCATTGCAGGCACGTATTTCATAAATTCACCCATGGTTCCAGAAAGAAACATTAGAGGTCCGAAAGCAGCAATTGTTGTTAAGATTGCTGCCGTTATAGGCATGCTTACCTGGTGTATCCCCTTTCTTGCAGCTTGTTTTGGAGGCATTCCTTTTTCAACTTGTCTAAATATATTTTCAACCACAATGATGTCATCATCAACCAGCATTCCAAGCACTATGATTATTCCAAAAACTGTTACGTTGTTCAAAGAATAACCAATACTGTTTGCGATTATTAAAGAAAAGCCAAGTGCCAAAGGGATTCCAAGAGCAACAAGTAAAGAATTTTTAAAACCAACAAAGAGGATTAAAACAATGATAACTATCCAAAAGCCATCAGAAAGATTGTTAACCATTACTCCAATCAATTCATCCCTTACGCCAGAAACTTGCTCTTGAGCAATTTCTATTTTTAAATTAGGATTTTTTTCATTTAGATCATCTATAAGCGAGAATACACTTTCTCCAACTTTTACAGTATTTTCACCAGTTGTTTTTTTAACAACGATATTTATGGATTTTTGACCATTATGTCTAGAGTAAGTAGTAATTTTTTTTGGTGAAATTTTTATACTTGCTATATCGCTTAACAAAAAAGAATTTCCATACGCATCTGGGATAATTAAGTTGCTAATCTCTTTTACGGTTTCAGATTTGCCTCTATAGGAAATTTGCAATTCTTGTGATCCGGTATCGAGAGCACCTATTGGCATATCAAAAAGTAATTGTTGAACAGAGCTGGAAAGTTCAGCAAGAGTCAATCCTTTTTGGCGTAATCTAGAGGGGTTAGGCTCAATTTGTATTGTGTTTTCTTTAGCGCCAAATAGCTCTACACTAGCTAATCCATCAAGCTTTTCAATCTCACTAACAACAAGTAAAGCTTCTCTTTTCAGTGCTTCAGGGTCCATCTCACCAGATACAGTCAGTATCACTATTGGAACCTCTTCAAATGCTATTTCAGATATATCTGGAGTTTCAATTCCAGATGGCAGCAATGATCTTGATTCATCAACTGAGTTTTGCACCTCGTTGATCGCTCTGTCTAAATCATAACCAGCATTGAATTCGAGAATCAGGAAGCTAAAACCTGGAACTGAATAGGATCGCATGCTTTTTAATTCTTCCAAATCATCCATTTTTGTTTCCAGTGGATTAGTTAAGCTTTTCTCAACAGATGATGATGATGAGCCAGGCCATGGCACATTGACTATCACATAGGGAACTTTTATATCAGGAGTAGATGCAGTAGGGATGGATTTGTAAGCTTGATATCCACCAAAAAGCAACCCTGCCATAAGCAGGTAAACCAATCTAGGCTTGTCTAGGAGATAATCTGTTAAAAATCTCATTTATTTGCCGTTCTTACCTTTTGTCCGTCTCTTAAATTGCCAGGCCTTCTTAGTACTATTTTTTGTGATGATGTTACACCTTCAATCAAAGCATCATTATCATTTTCGATCAATATATTAATTGGAATCCATTTAATCTCATCTTGTTCATCTATGAGGTATACACCTGGACCTTGAACCTGAACAATGCTTGCAAGAGGCACTATGTAACCTTGAGCATCACCCATGTTTATACTAGTTGTTACCCAGATTCCATTTTCAGTATTTGTTTCATTCACCGCTTCCCAAAGTGTATTCATGGCACCTGTCATCATGTCTGAAGATCCTGATTTATGGGAAAGTACCCATATGTTTTCATTTTCATCTACAAGCGTGTTTCCGATTTGTATTTCTTTTGCTATATGAGGAGCTAACATTATCTCCATTCGCATGCCTTCCAAAGGAAGTATTTTTATTGCAGGCATCCCAATGGCAACATCGTTTCCTAATCTTGAAAAAACGAATTCGATACTTAAGTCAAATGGTGCAACGATATCACAATCTTCAACTTGCATATTTTTTAAATCCAGTGCTATTTTGGCACTTTCATAATTCAATACAGACTGACTGACTGCCATTTCCAGCTTCTCCAACTGCTCTTGGCTGATGCTTCCTGTTTCTGATATCTTTTCAGCTCTTTCATAATTTTTATTAGCATCATCCAAAGCTAATTCAGCCTGGCTCAACATTGTTTCCGAATTCGATCTATCTAGAATTTGTATCTTGCACTCCAATGATGCTATTTTTTGACCCTTATCTGCCTGATCTCCTTCTCTTACAAGTATTTCTTCAATAGTTCCTGAGGTTTTCCAGTTTAAATTTCCAGCGCCAACTGTATTAATTAAACCAAGTGCCGGATAGTATTTTTTTTGGATAGTTTCTATTGGATTCACCCATGTTACTAAAGGTATGTTTTCCTTTGTTTCGATTTTTGATTCCATATTTTCTTGAGAACATCCGAAGAATATGAGAAAACTTAACAAAATAACGTGTTTCTTCATTGGTTAACCTCCTAGCTAAAGTCCAATCCATCAATTGTAAAAATATAATCAAAAAAGTGAAAGATTTTTCAATTGTTTTTGTAAAGGAATCTAAGCAGTTCTTTGAAATGTTGGATTTTATTGAGGTTTTCCAGGAAATTTCAATTGATATGGAAGCTGATGGCTTTTATGCCTATAAGGCCAAGCCTTGCTTATGGCAATTGTGTGTTGAAGATGAATCCAAGAAATATGTTTTTCTCGTTGATCCTGTTTTGTGGAGAGGTGAGGAACTTCTTCCAATGCAGCATATTTTCGGTAATGACCAAATATTGAAGATCTTTCATGGTTCGGAATATGACTTTCAGATGATTTATGAAACCTACAACATCATTCCAAAAAATGTTGAAGACACAAAAATAGCAGCTGATTTGTTAGGGTGCCCATCACCTGGTTTAGATACATTGCTAAATGATTTTTTAGACATAAAAGTTAATAAGTCTAAAAGATTGCAAAGGGCAAATTGGGCTAAAAGACCTTTAACTGAAGAGTTGGTTGATTATGCTGCATTGGATGTGCTTCATTTAAAAGAATTAAGAGAAAAACTCATAAATGAACTTAAAGAAAAAGACAGATTGAAATGGTATCTTGAGGAATGCTTTATATATCAGAATTTAAAGCCCGTAATCCAAGATGAAATTACAAAAGAGCATTCTCACAAAATAAAAGGAGCTAAAAAATTAAGCAAATCTCAATTGGCAATTTTGGAAACTTTATTCGAAACACGAGAATCAATTTGCAGCAAAAAGAATCTGGCTTCATTTAGGCTTATTGGAAATCAGCAACTTTTAGATATTGCTAAAAATTATGAAGGCTACAGGGATGTTTTTCCCAAAAGAATGGATTTTAAAATCAAGAAAAAATTCATTAAATCGATTGATTCAATGAAATCAAGCAAAAAGCCTTTGCCCGTTTTCTCTCCACCTAAAAAGAAAAAATACAAGAAAGGACCAGATCATTTAACAAAAGCTATTCGTGAAATGAGATTGAAAAAAAGTGAAAATTTAAACATTCTTCCAGGTGTATTATTGCCAGCAAGAATACTGAATGCAATTGCTCTTTGTAATCCTAAAAATATTAATGAATTAAAAAATGTTACTGGAATCAGGAAATGGCAGGTTGAATTGTTGGGTGAAAATATCCTTAATGTTATTGATAAAGTTTGAATTTTCAAATCTAATTAGATAGAATTGCTGTATGCCTGTTGGTGCTCCAGATTTTTTTGAATTAGATGATCAGTTGTCTGCTGTAGAGAAAGGTGTTAGGAGTGCTGCAAAGTCCTTTGTTGAAAAAGAAGTCAATCCTATTATTTCGGACTGCTATATAGAGGGAAAATTCCCTGTTGACTTGATACCAAAAATTGCTGCAAAGGGTTTTTTGGGCCCAACACTTCCAAAAAAATATGGGGGTATGGAGTTAAATCATGTTGCTTATGGCTTGATGCTGCATGAGCTTGAGGCTGGTGATTCTGGAATTAGATCATTTGTTTCAGTTCAGGGTGCACTGTGTATGTATCCAATTTATCGTTACGGTAGCGAAGAGCAAAAAATGAAATGGTTGCCAAGAATGGCAAAAGGCGAATTGGTTGGTTGTTTTGGACTCACAGAACCAAATGCAGGCAGTGATCCTGGAAGAATGTCAACAACAGCAACAAAAAAAGGTGATTCATGGGAAATAACTGGTAGGAAAATGTGGATTACCAATGGTTCTATTGCTGATTTAGCGGTAGTGTGGGCAAAAGATTCTTCATCTGGAGAGGTTCTTGGCTTTGTTGTTGAAAAAGGAATGCCAGGATTTAGCGCTCCTGAAATAGAAGGAAAACTTTCTTTAAGAGCAAGCAGAACTAGTGAACTTGTCCTTGACAAGGTTAATGTTCCAGATTCAAACAGACTTCCTGAAGCTAAGGGTTTAAGCGGACCGCTCTCATGCCTCAACCAAGCAAGGTTTGGTATTGCATGGGGAACCTTGGGCTTGGCAACCGATTGTTATGCAGAGGCATTAAAGTATGCACAAGAAAGAGTTCAATTCGATAAACCTATTGCTCAATTTCAGTTAACACAAAAAAAACTTGTTGAATTACATACTGATATTTCATTAGGTCAGATAATGATGTTGCAGTTTGGCAGGATGAAAGAAAAAGGCAATTTGAGACATCAGCATGTTTCAATGGCGAAAATGTTCTGCTGTGAATTAGGTTTAAGGGCTGCAAGAGTAGCAAGGTCAATACTTGGTGGATCTGGAATATTGGCTGATTTTCACTGTATGAGACATTCACAAAATATGGAAAGTGTTTTTACATATGAAGGAACTCATGAGGTTCATGAATTGATACTCGGTAGAGAGATCACTGGCCTAGACGGTTTTTCTTAAATCATGGAGCCAATCAAAAAAAATGTTTTAGATAAAGGCTTCATTGAGGTGGTGGATTCTTTAGGGTCTGATTTAACTGTCGTAAATTCAGCTAGGGTTTCTTTTGGAAAAAGAAAAAAAACTTTTGATTCTGCTGACAGGGGTTTGGTTAAGTATCTTGCAGCTCATAAGCATTATTCGCCATTTAGACATATGTATATTCAGTTTCACGTTAAAGCACCGGAGTTCGTTATGCGTCAATGGTATAAGCATGTCGTAGGAATAGAAACTTCATCATCTTACCCAACTAAAGATCATGCCTGGAATGAAATTAGTGGAAGATATGTTCCAGTTGAGGATTTTTATCAGCCAGAAAGGTGGAGAAGGCAGTCTGAAGACAACAAGCAAGGAAGTGAGGGATCTGTTGATGATCCTCACAAAGCAAAAGAGGTTTTTGAAAACTTTATGAATGCTTCACAGGATTATTACCAGCAGCTTTTGGATCTTGGCGTTGGCAAAGAGCAAGCGAGAATGATATTGCCATTGAACCAATATACTGAAGTTTATTGGACAGCATCTTTTCAGGCAGTAATGAATTTCTTGGATTTAAGAGATGAGAAAACAGCTCAATGGGAGATCCAAGAATATGCAAGAGCCATCAAGGAAATTATGTTTGAAATTTTCCCTGAATCAACAAAGATTTGGAATGAAGTTCATTGGGACAAATCTTAGATAGTTGAACGAATCTTTAGGAAATACCCTTATATTGATTGGATGTGCAATATGGGCAGTTGCTCTTTCGTTTTTCAAGATAGCTGAAAGGCACATTGATTCTTCGCAGATAAATCTAATTAAGAATTCTGTTGGTCTTATTTTTGTAACCGGCTGGATGTTTTTTACAGGTGGTTGGAATCCTGGAGATGTTGATCTTGCATGGCAGTTGATGTTTGCTTCAGGCGTTATCGGCATGGCTTTTGGTGATGTATTTTTTTTATCTGCTATAGGAAGGTTAGGAGTAGGCAAGGCTACATCTATGGCGCTTTTGACACCAGTGTTGACGCTCATATTGGAATTCTTTATCCTCGATAGGAGCCCAAGTGCAGGATCTTTTTCCGGAATGTTTTTGGTTTTGATCGGTGTTTTTTACCTGAATGGACCTGTGAAGAATGTTTCAAAGGAAGGCTTTAGACTTATCTTTCTTGCGTGCCTATGTGTTGCGATTGCACAAGTTTTGGCAAGATGGTCATTTCACCTGGATCAAGATTTGAGCCTGGGCACATCTGCCTTTTTCAGGGTTTTTGGTGGTGTTGTTGGAATGGCTTTCATTATGGGCAAGGACCTGAAATCAAAATACCTTTCAGCAATCTCAAAAGGCCCCCATTTGAAACCTTTGATGATTGGAGCATTTTTAGGTACCGGTATAGGAATCTGCCTTTACCAGTCAGCTGCAAAACTGACAACCGCAACACAATTAAGCTTTCTGGGAACGACAACTCCGATATTTGCAATCCCTATCGCATGGATCATCGCAAAAGAGATTCCCCAAAAACGTGTTGTTGTGGGTGCATTAATAGCCATCGTGGGTGTATCTTTGATTTTCCTTCTCTAGCTTGTATTACCGATTACTTGATGATTCTTCAGCCGTCAAATTAAAAATTCACCTCTCGTTTTCCATTTACCCCTGGTGAAATCAGGGAAATCAACTGGAGCTGAACGATTCTTAACGGAAAGTATACTTAGTGGAAATGGCGCGCTCCATGCTGCTCCATCATAGACATCCATGTCAACCTTTCTACCTTCAAGAAGTGCTGTCATCATCCTGTAGTTCATCACAAAATCCATACCACCATGGCCGCCTGACTTTCGTGCAATCTCACCAATTTTCTTCCATAAAGGATGTTCAAATTGTTTTTTGACTGGATCGAGTTCAGAACCTTGCTTCCATGAATGTCCACCTTCTTGACCGTCAAGGTAAAGCCTTGCAGGGTAATCAGAGAATGTACCTTTTGTTCCCGATACCATATTTATCCTGGAGTAAGGTCTTGGGCTTACTGTGTCATGCTGCAGCATGATGGTTTTGCCTTTGTTTGTTTTTATGATGCTTGTATTCATGTCTCCACGGACATATTTTTCATTTTTTGCTGGATGTCCTGCTGGTAGTTTTTCTTTAGCCCATTTTGACATTCCAAATTCTGGAGAGCTCATTGAAACCATATATTCGAACTTATCGCCATAATTGATGTTCATGTATTGTGCAACAGGACCCAAACCATGTGTTGGATAAAAGTTTCCATCTGCTTGTGTGTACCATTTCCTTCTCCAATGATCTTCATAGTATGTGTCATGGAAAAGAAGTCCTCTCAAGTCATGGATATAGGCACATTCAGCATGTGTAAGATCTCCAAATTCTCCTTTTCTTACCATGTTTAATATCATCATTTCCCAGTAGTTGTAGCAGCAGTTTTCAAGCATGACACAAAAGCGTTGTGTTTTTTCTGAAACATCAATCATGTCCCAACATTCTTTTATGGTTGTTGCCATTGGAACCTCTAATGCTGTGTGCTTGCCATTCTCCATTGCACAAATTGCCATTGGGGCATGCCATATCCAATTGGTTGCTATATAAACAATATCAATGTCATCTTGCTTGCAGAGGTTTTCGAAATCCGATTCTCCATTTGAGTATATCGCTGGTTTTTTATGACCTTTATCAGTTATTCTTTTAGCTGAGCGTTCAGCTTTTGCTTTGATCTTGTCACAAAGTGCAACTATTTCAACCTTGTCTATATCTAACAGATTACCAACATGACCAGAACCCCTATTTCCAAGTCCAATTATTCCTACTTTCACCTTATCCAATGGCTTGAATTGTTTATTTATCATGGATTGACCAATCTGCTTAGGTGCCTTTAGTTTTGTGTTTAGTGAGTATTTTTTTTGCATTTCCGGAATACCCAAGAAACCCAAAGAACCTAAAAGCTTAATTAGCGAACGTCTTGAAAAATTCATATAAAAACCCCCCAGTTTTCAATCATAGATTGAATATTTTTAATGTTATAGAATTGTATAGTTCTAAAAGGCAATTGAAAAAGATAAAAACCCTTCTGATAAATCATCAAGATTCATTTACAAGAAATGTTCAGGCATGGCTTGCTTTGGGAGGATGCGATGTTGATGTTTGTGATGACCTTAATGGTGTTGTTTTAAATCAATATGATTTTTTAGTTTTGGGACCTGGCCCTGGACATCCCAAAGATTGGCCAGCGACACTTTCATTGATGAAAAAATGGAAAAAAAAGCCTATTTTAGGTATATGTCTTGGTTGTCAGTTGATTGTTTATTATTTTGGTGGGAGCGTTGAGAAAAATGGTGATCCATGTCATGGAGAGAATGTCGAAATGCATCACGATAAAAGCTTTTTTCTTGAGTATGATTCTCCCTTGTTAGTTACTAGATATAACAGCTTGATGATTGGCAAACAGCTCCCAAGTGGGTTGATAAAGTTAGGTTTATCTGAAAGTGGAGATGTTTTAGCGTGTAAGGCAGTTGATAAAGACTGGGTAGGGATGTTGTTTCATCCAGATTCATTCCTTTCCGAGGTTAAATTCAATGCAAGGTGGTTTTTTAATTGAAGGTATTCCCGAGTAAAAATTTAATTGGAAGGGTGAAGATCCCCGGTGATAAATCCATAACAATAAGGGCATATTTTTTAAGCTTAATGCACCCTGTAATTGTGAATAATGAATCATTGGGCAGGGATGCAAGAAGTGCATTAAAGGCTATAAGGAAATTTGGAGCAATGATAATGAGATACAGAGGAAGTCTTAAACTTTCTCCTCCTAAATCAAGTCCAGAATCTATAAAAATAGATGCTGGAAATTCCGCAACTACTGCTCGATTTGCTTTAGGCTGGGCGGCATCAAATGGCATTAATGCATACATTTATGGAGATGAAAATCTTAATTCTAGAAAAGTTGGAGAACTTGAGCGAGATTTGAATGATTGGGGAGCAAAGATTGAAACCAATAATGGTTTTTTCCCTGTCTCAACATCAAATAAAATAAAAGGGGATTTTGATTTAGAGATTATGCCTGGTAGTGGAACTAGAAAAGGTGCTTTGATTATTGCATCTGCCAATACCGGATTAAATTTTTCATGGAAAGAGTCTCCTTTAAGCCGAGATCATTCAGAAAGAATGTATGCTTGGGCAGACTGTTGGCCCAAAAAACGCACCAATAATGAACCTGTTTGGATTGATGTGCCTCCAGATGCTTCTGCGTTTGCTGTCATTGCATGCCTTGCATCATTGACACCTGGTTCGCGTATGTATGCAAAAATTCTTACGAATAAAAGAAGATCTGGACTTTTGAGATTAATAGAAAAACTTGGAGGAGAGGTAACGGTTTCCAAAGAGTCAGAATGGCCTGAATCGATTGGAACTGTTGCTGTGAATTCAAAAAAAGATCATCTTTTCCGTGAATTAACAATTAAAAGTCAGGATCTTATTGACATGATTGATGAGGTTCCTTTGGCAGCGATTTTGTGTAGCAATTCAAATTGCAAGGTTACCTTTGAAACAGACGGAATACTTGGTAACAAAGAGTCAAATCGACTTTCTAGCTCTTGTGAATTGGTTAAATCACTTGGCGGAGATGCGGAAGTAAAAGAAGATGATTTGATTATCTACGGTAAAGAAAACAGTATTCAAGGTGGAGTTTTGAAGGATTGTTCTGATCATAGGATTGTTCTGGCTGCAGCAGTTGCAGGTGCTTGCAGCCAGGATGGTGTTGAAATTAAAAATCCAGAAATGGGAAATGTTGCTTTTCCGGGATGGGTAGAAACATTTAAATCTTTAGGGGTTGTTATCGAATGAGAAAGATTGCAATCATAGGTTCATCAGTCAATAATTCTGCATCTCCTGAATTTCATAATAAAAAGTTAGCTGGCAATATTATCAAATATATACCAATTGAAAAACAGTCATTGACTAAGAGCCAATTTGTTTTTTTGATGAATGGCCTTGTGGCAGCTAACGTTACCTCCCCATTCAAGGATATAGCTTACGCTTCTTCAGATTGGTTGACTCCAGAGGCTATCAGATGCAAATCAGTAAATCTGCTTTATTGGAAAAGGAATCTTTTAATAGGAGACAATACAGACACATTGGGTTTTCATGCTGAACTTTCAAGTAGAAAAATTTCAAAAAAAGGAATATGGTTAGTTTTAGGTTCTGGTGGAGCTGGCCGGGCATGCTGTGATGCTTTGTTGTCTTATGGATGCAAGCCTATTCTTGCCTCTCGAAAAAATAAAGATAAATCTTCTAGATTTGTATTGGCAAATTATGATGATTTTGAAAATTATTCAGAGGATGTTTTTGGGATAGTTAATGCAACTCCTGTTGAATTGCCTTATGATAATTTTTCAATGTTTAAGAATTGTGTTTATGCTTGGGATTTGAATTATAAAAAAAAGTCCAAATTTCTTTTATCAGCTGAATTGGCTGGTTTAAATACTATCGATGGGATGGGTATGTTTGAATTCCAGGCAAGATATGCTTATTTCAGGTGGATTCTATGAAAACTTACAAGGGCGGTATACATTGGGCAACAGCCGGTGATTCCCATGGTGATTGCTTGATAGGTATCATCTATGGCTTGCCAGCAGGTTGGTCAATAGATACTTCAGTAGCTAATCAATTGTTAAAAGACAGGTCTAAAGGTTTTGGACGTAGTGAAAGACAGGCTTTCGAGCATGATGAAGTTGAAATTATAGGTGGTTTATGGAAAGGCAAAACTGTTGGGTCGCCACTTTTAATCAGAATAGACAATAAAGGCAAGAAGGATCCACCTAAAAATGATGATTGGGCTGTCAGACCTGGTCATGCTGATTTTTCAGGAAGCATAAGAACAGGCATGCCCCCTAAAGCCATTGCTGAAAGAGCAAGTGCACGAGAAACTGCAATAAGAACCGCAATGGGGGGAATAGCGCTTGCGTTATTAAAAGACATTGCTAAAGTTGAGATTATTTCTTGTGTTAAATCGATTGGCAACATTATTGCAAAGAGTCTAGATTCAAATATCGATAATGATTTAAATTGGCCAGATAGAAACAGTTATCAAGATGTTAAAAAAGCCATAAGGAAAGCCGGAAAAGAAGGCACAACCTTAGGTGGGTCTATATTTTTATCAATACAAAATTTACCACCTGGTTTAGGTGAAGCCGACATGCCAATGAGCAAGCTTTCTGCAAGATTGGGTCAGGCTTTTTTGAGCATCCCTTCAGTTAAAGGTTTGTCGTTCGGCGAAGGGCTTGAAACCTTTCAACAAAAAGGAAATGAGGCACATGATTTACTTGATAGCGAAAGTAATCAAGCTGGCGGCCTTGAAGGCGGAAGGACGAATGGAAAATTTGTAAATGTGACTTTATGGGCTAAACCAATTTCAACACAGAAAAAACCACTCCCTTCAGTCGATTTAAAAACAGGAAAGCCAGTTGATGCTCCTTATGTTCGAAGTGATATCGTTGTAATGCCTGCAGTAAGCGTAATCGCCAAAGCTTTGTCATCCTTGATAATTCTTGAAGCCCTTGGATCAATGTTGGGCAGAGGAACATTTGATGAATGGCAAAAACGTTGGAATGATTACTTGGAAAGTTTTCCGGATTGGTTGAAGAGCAGGTGAGAAAAACAATTTTTATTGCTGGTTTCATGGGGACCGGAAAGACTACAGTTGGGAAAGAGGTTGCGCGATATCTTGGAAGAAATTTTACAGATACAGATTCCGCAATATGCAAAGCATCAAATTGTGAAAATGTACAAGATTTTTTTTCTAAATTTGGCGAGTCTTTTTTTAGAAAAAAAGAATTTGAAATCATATCCAAATTAGCTGATTCCGGCAATGTTGTTTCGTTGGGTGGTGGTTCGGATCAAAATCCAGAAATAAAAAATATTTTTACTTCACAACATCTTGTAAGGCTTGTTGCACCCATGTCTGAAATCGAAAAAAGAATCAAGGAAGGTTCAGGCAGACCTCTTTGGGAAAAGAGAGAAGAGCTTTATCGAAAGAGAGAGGGGAAACATTCGCTGGGATTGAAAATTGACACTAGTAACAAACAGGTTGGAGAGGTTGTGTCATTGGTTTTGAGAACTTTGAATGCTGGTGTAGAAACAATAAATAAAAAGCACAATATCACTTTTGGATGGGGTAGTTCCAATCATTTTATTGACGAGATTAATTCTGTTGGTGTTATTGAAGATAATGTTTCTGGGTATCTTTTTGCATTTCCAAAAGGTTGTAATGAAATTTTGAATTTTTCAGGTGGGGAAAATTCAAAAACATATGAAAGCATCCATGGTTTGTTGGATTTTTTTAATCAAGCAGGGTTGTCTAGAGATGGTTCTGTTGTGGTTATGGGTGGTGGTGCAATTTCAGATGCTGTTGGTTTCGCAGCCTCCATACATTTGAGAGGCGTTCCCGTTCACCTTGTGCCTACTACTTTATTAAGTATGGTAGACGCTTCAATAGGTGGTAAATTTGCTATTAATTTTGCTGATGCCAAGAATCTTGTCGGGAATTTTCATATGCCAAAATCAATAAGATTAGATTCTTCATTTTTGCCGACTTTGAAATACAAAGAATATCTAAGTGGTTTAGCTGAAATGATAAAAATGAGCTGTCTTGATAAAGCTCTTTTTTCAGCGATTTATAAAGATATCAAATGTCTTAAAAATCAAAATCTTATCAAATTGAATTCATATATAAAGAAAGTTGTTAATTTAAAGTGTAAGTATGTTGATGCAGATCCTTATGACGCTGATAACCAAAGAATATTTTTAAATTTTGGGCATACGGTTGGGCATGCAATTGAGTTATCTTCATCTAGAAAAATAAGACATGGTGAAGCGGTTGGGCTTGGGATGATCGCAATGTCAAAGTGGTCTGAAATGGAAGGTTTGTCTAAAAAAGGAACAGCTGACACTATTCAAGATATGCTAACGTTAGTAGGACTTCCGACAAATGTTGAATCTTTCAATATAGACAAGACTTCTTTTTTGGAATCTCTACAAAAGGATAAAAAATGGACATCTCAAGGCCTGAATGTTGTGTATCCAAAAGCAATTGGAGATTTTGAAATTTCCAATTTGACAAACCCTCCAGTTGAAAAGTGGTTAGACTTGATATCATGAAAATATTAGTTCTTGAAGGTCCTAATTTGAACATGGTTGGTATTCGTGAGATTGAAACCTATGGTGGGATATCTTCATCTGATCAAAAATCATCTATTGACATTTGGGCTAAATCAAAAGGCAACTCTTTAACCTTCAAGAACATTTCAGAGGAAGGCTCTATTGTTGATTGTATTAATGATTCTGCAGGAAGCTTCGAGGCCTTAATCATCAATCCAGGAGCATTGTCACACAGTTCATTTTCAATACGTGATGCCTTAAAGGGTTTGGCAATTCCTGTCGTTGAGGTGCATTTGTCAGCTGTGCATTCAAGAAATGAATCATGGAGAAAGCAGCTCATTACTGCTGATGCAGGGCAACCTGTAATATCTGGATTTGGGTTTGAAGGTTACAAAATGGCCATCAGGTTTTTAACCGATTCTTAATATCATGAAGGAAATTGGTTTTATATCTTTAACAATAGGTTTGTATCTGACATTTATATTTTCAAAACAAATATATCTTTACTTATGTGGCAATTCAGATTCAAGCCAAAAAAAAATTACTTTATTCGGTTTTTTTGGTTGGGTTATTGTTGCGTTTGGTGTTTCAGATGCCATTAATTCAGATTTTTTCAAAACAATGGGACCTGTAGAAGGCCTTATGTTTATTGTGATGATGTGCTTTGGTACATTTTTTATTTTCAGTATCTTGATGTATTTAGGTTCGCTTAACGGAAATCGTTAGTTCTTTTTCTTTCTTTAATTAATCCCGTTTACGCCAATGATCTATTTTTGCACCTGCAGGATCATCTTCAATGCCGTAAACTTTACGGCCTTTATAGCCTTTCATGACAACTTTATCAAATTCTGCTAATTCAGAAGCGTATTTAATCCAACATTTATAAATTTCATTTTCAGGGTCATAACCCTCTATGCCTATTTCATTTAATCTAATTCGACATCCCTCTATGTTTCCTTCCACCCATGATTTTTCAAATTCCTTATCACGACCATGGTCAGGCATGTTTGCAAATGGGTTAGATTTATTTTTAACCCATGTTTGAAAAGATTTTTTTATGTAAAGATTTTTTTGATAGACTGCATTGACTGATTTTGAACGCCTGATACTTGTCATGTGGATCGAGCCAAAGCCACTGTTTTTAGATTCTCCATAATTCATAATTAGCAATAATGTCACTGTTCCAAGTAAAGTGCTTACCAAAACTCCAAAAAGCATAACCTCTGGTCTTTCGGCATTGTTGCTTAAGGACCAACCAACTAGCACTGTTGAAAGCACTGCTATTGCAGCGATATATTCAACCAATTTGAAACCCAATCGATAAGCTTGGAAAACCATCCAGGCTGCTGTGAGGTTCCAGCTTAAAATTGAAAAAGAGTTTAGTTCATTCATGTCTATGATTATTCATAATCATACTTCGAGGCTCCTTTGCTTCAAATATACACAATTTGTGTTTATAATTTCTAGGTTTAAGCAACAATAAGGAGTATTGGTTATGAAAAAATATTTTATCTTTTGTTTAGTTTTATTGTTAGGTGTTTTGAGGTTAGACACTCATACATTCAGCAATCTTTCTCTGGAAGAGCAGGTTAGAGCAACTGATTTTGCAGTTTTGGGCGAGGTTGTTTCTTATGAATATCGCATAGATCCTTCTGAAAGATTTTGGAAAAGAACATATGTAACAATCAAGGTTCAAGAGGACTTAATGAAAAATATAGAAAATTTTGCTACATATCAGCAGGTTGGAGATAACGTTTATATTGAGATAGATCATCCAGGCGGTGTTTTTGACGGTTTGACAACCAGGATATCTGGGCATCCTCAATTTGTCCCAGGTGAAGTTTATGTATTGCATTTATGGAATAGAGACGTTAGAAATATAGCTGTTCCTGTTGTTGGTTTTAGCAATGGTGCTTACAGGGTTATTCCAGACAATAATGGCGTGGCAAGAGTTTATGGTTTTGAAGGCGTTTATCCTGTCAAGGGTTTTATTTCTAGAGAGGTTACTGATAGCCCATTAGAAATTATGGAGATAGGAGCGATGGCAGTTGATGCTGAATTAGGAGAAACTGCTCAAGATGGATCGCCGATAACTTTAGATGCTTTTTTAATCCAAGAAAAAAATATGCTTACACTGTTGCGGGGAATCGATTTTGAGGAGGGCGAAGAGTAATGGCTAAAAAGAATTTTAAGTTTAATTATTTTCTGCTTCTTTGTGTTTTACCGATTGTTGTTGCTATAGCAATCGCGTTTCCTCAGAGTGTAACCACTCATGAATACAACAGCAGTGGTGGTGTAAAGGCAACAAGTCCTTTAGAGTTTCACTTCAATCCCAATTATTCCGGAAGCAGTTTCACCCAAGAGGAATGGAAAGTTTTATCTCAAGAGGGAATGACTTGGTGGCAGTGGATTGAAACTGCTGATCTTGATGGTATTTATGTTGCTGATGATGCTCCGAGATGCCCAGATTTTGGAAACAACCAGTGGGACTGGTCAGTTTGTGATGATTTAGGCGGTGCTGCTGGTTGGGCAGTGTTTACTTGGAACGGACAAGGGCAAATGGTTGAATGTGATATTGAAATGCATGAAAACAGAGCCAATAATTGGAGTCAGGAAAGAGTAAGATCAATTTCTGCTCATGAATTTGGTCATTGTGCTGGTTTTGCACATCCTTTCGATGGTTTTGGCCCACCTGAAGGTTTGGAAGATTTTCAATCTGTTATGAATTACAGTACTCCACCTGACCCTCCAGGTCTTAATAATTTCGGATCAGGTGTTCACTATGACCCACGAGGCCATCATGATGCTACCGATGCTTCAGGTAAATACCCATGTGGTAACCCAGAAGGGTGTTTGCCAGTGGATGATCCAGATGACCCGGATGATCCAGGTGGCGGCGAAGATACAACGGGAGCAGAAGCTATTATTGTTAGTGACAAGATTGTTGGAGAAGGTCCAGAATCAACATTTAATTTTGATGGTGGAAGTTCAGTACCAAGTGAATTAGGTACGTATATAGCTGTTTATGAGTGGAATTGGGGTGATGGAACAAGTGATTTGATTCCATGTTTGGATGGATTATGCGCAACTGCGATAGCTCATACTTACAACTTAAACTGTACAGAACTTCAGCAGGATGAAAAAGGAAATTGTTATTATGATGTTACATTGACTGTTGGTGATGATTTGGTTCCACCAAGTCTTGATACTGACACTGTAACTATAAAGGTTAAGAATCCTTTTGCCAACGAAGACCCTGTTCCTTTAATAAATATTACATGTATTGAAAACTGTAAAACTGACAAAAATGGAAATGTGTTAAATGAACCAAACGAATTAAACTTCTTCAAAGAGTTTGACGATGGGGTGACTTTTAATTTTGATGGTTCAGGATCTCTGGATCCAGACGGAATTGTTGTAGATTGGACTTGGAACTTCAGTGATGGCAGTCCATTGGTTAATGACAGTGTTGTTGATCACGAATACACTGAAGGTGGTTCTTTCCCGATACTTTTAACTGTTGTTGATAATGAAGGAGATGATGGAGTTATGCCAACCCCTCCTTTTGTTTTAGTGCCGTCTTATCCACTTCCTGTTATTCTTGAATTCCCTTCGAATCAGGCATGTGACGCTCCTTATAGAAGCAGGTTTGTTTCAAGTGATGATGATTGGGAGTTTGATGATGGAGATGCAGATTGCAGCATATCTGATTCAAATGCTTCTACAAGATGGGTAAGATTTGATGGTTCTGAATCAACTGATACTGATGGTTTGATAAGAAGTTTTATATGGAATTTCTCTGATCCGGATGATTCTGAAGGATTCTTGGCTGTTTGGACAAAACAGTTTAACTATACAAGACCATGTTCATTGAATTCAAGCTGTGATACTGAAATAGCTTTGACAACATGGGATGGGCATTCAGGTCCTGGTGGAGTAGGTGATTTGATAATATCAGATCCACCATGCAAGAATGAAAGTGCTGATGATGATCCAGAAAATTTCCAGGATTCAAATGGTGATTTATGTGATGATGATTGGACAATGGTTGATTATGACAGGTTATTTAATGCTGGTGTTGACATACCGGGACAAATAACATTTAGATCTTCGCTGAATGTTAGAGATAATAATTCAAATAAGAGCAATATCGATCTTGAAAATAATTTACATACTTTTGTTGTTGTTCATGAGGAAGAGGATGCATTGTCTTCTTTTGTTAACAGTATAAATTCAACCGATGGATCTTCATGCGCTGGAACTAAAAAGATTTTTAGCATAAGTTCTGACAAGCCAGGTTCTGGAATGGCTGGATTTAATTATGAATGGGACTTTGGAGATGGTGATAGTGTTGTTGGTTTCACCAATATAACATTAGAACAAAATGTTGAAGTTCTTTCTGGCGATCTTTTCTGGAGAAATTCAATTGGCCAAGAGGGTGTTGTTGACAGTAACCCAATAGGAAATGAGATTATTGACAACCATCACAATCCTTCAAATGGTGGTTTTGATGTAGGGCTTCAAGGTCAAACAGTGACTTTTTTCACTGACAATGGAGTATCCACATGTGAGGTTGCTTCTGTTGCAGGTTTCTCTTTTACATGTGACAGCATTCCTGCTGGTGTTGTAGAAGGCACTGTTTACAGGTTGCCACCAATGGGTGTTGGTCATTGTTATACAAGTCCTGGTGTTTACGCAGTTGCTTTTGATTTTATTCAAAATGGTAATGTTGTAGAGTCAGACGGTTTGCAGGTTGCAATCGATTCCTTCATCGTTAAGCAGAACGAATTGGAAACTGTTCAGGCTGTTCCTGGTACAAACAATTACACAATTGTTCATTTCCAAATCAAGGAAGATGTATTGATCAGTGATTCTTTATCATTTGAAGTCAGGGATCTTTGGGCTGGTTTAAATGATCTGCAAAAAGTTGATGCTGTAAGGATTTATAAATCAAACCAAGCTGGCGACCTGTTAAGCTTGGAACAAGAAGTTGTTGATCCATTTATTGAATCAACTTCATTTAACATCAGCTTAGATGGTCCATTGTCTGCTGATGATTACTATGTTGTAACTTATGTTTTTGGGAGTTAAATTATGAGAAAATTTTTTAAATTATTTGTTTTTATTTTATGTATGGTTTTTGTTTCCTGTGGGGGCGGTGATTCCGATTCCTCTTCAGGTGGAGCTGCAGTTGGCGGAGGAGGGGGCACTAGTTCTTCTACCTACGATTTTCAACCATTGATAACCCCTACAAAAAACGGAGTGGAACAGCCTTCTTTACAAGGTAACCAAGTTACCTTAACAGTGGAGTAATATGATGATTATTAATTTTATTTTTTTATTGCAATTATTTGTTAGCCCTTACACTGTGTTTGATTCATCTGAAGCTATTGATGTACCAGAAGGATCAATTATCTTTAGAACAAACAGGGATGGTGGTGATGAACTTTACATTATGGATACGGATGGTGAAACCCCACATCGATTAACTTTCAACGGAATAAGAGATGCTTCTCCACAAATTTCTCCAAATGGTAGATATCTTATGTATTACGCATGGGGCGCTTCTACTAATGAAACCTGTGCTGAAACTTTGAAAAATCCTAAACATAAAGGTATTTTTGCACCAGGTATTTGTGATGGTACTTCTGAAGATGTTGTCATTATAGATTTGGTTAACGGTGACACTAATGTTTTAACGACAGACTCAAGTATTAATGGCCAGGCTTTATGGAGCCCTGATGGTGAGTGGATTACATATGTTACTGACATGGGTCAAGAATCTGAGATCATCCTTACAAAGCCTGATGGTTCGAAGAGGTTAGCTGTAACCAGGAATTATTGGGGTGATTACTCTCCTTCGTTTACACCTGATGGAAAATATATGATTTACGAATCTTACAGACTTGAACAGGATGTTTACCCTCCAATTGGTCATTATTTTCCAAAACACAATCTTTACGAAGAGAATACCGTTTTAGAAACCTGGTCACAAGAAGCTTATAGGGATTTGTTTATAGTTGACTTAAACTGCATTATGAGTATCGAAGGTTCAGATATAAGAAGTTGGGAAGACCTGGAGCCTTACGATCAAAGAAATACATTAAGCCCTGAAGCCCTGTGCGAAGAAAGGATTACTGACGAGGTAGATAGCAACATCAAACCCGCTGTTTCTCCTGATGGAAAATGGATTGCATATATGGCAAATAGGCCTGGTATCAGAAATTATCTTTATCTTATGAGTGTTGCTTTAAACCAGAAAGGTGAAAGAGACATGGTGACTATCATGCTTGATGTAGAAAGAGATTTTTGGGGTGATATGACTGACAAAAAAGTTTTTTATTCTGAAAATCCGTACATGTGGCTTGGTGCAAACACATTCAAATGGTCACCAGATTCAAATCAAATTCTGATTGAAGCTAATGTTTATACTGTTCCAAGTATGTTTGGGGAAACTGAAAAAGGCAAAAGCAGGCTGTCTGGAAAAATGGATGGAGGATTGTTGATATCAATCGTAGCTGAAGCTCTTGTAATTTATGATTTGCCAACAGGTTCCATAGCTCCAGTTAGATTGTCAAATTCTGTTGGTGTTGACCATAGTGGCGATTGGTCTCCAGATGGAGAATGGGTTGTGTATTCTGCTCAAGATAGATATTTGAGACATGAAATATACGTAACTCATTTAAAGACTGGCTATACAAAAAAATTGACAACAAATAGAGTTGGTGATTTTGATCCTATTTGGGTCACTGGAGAATTGACGAAATGTGGTTTTGAAATAAAAGGCATGCCTGAAAATGATGTTTCTTCTGATGTTTTTGAAAGCATTGAAACAATCAGGCCTTGCCCTTTAGATTAGTTTTTAATTTATAATAGCAGTTTGATTTTATTTATTTAGGAGGTTTTAGGTAATGAAATTAGCGCCGTTGGGCGATCGCGTAATAGTAAAGAGACTAGATGCTGAGTCTTCTAGTCCAAGTGGTATCGTTATTGCTGATTCAGCAAAAGAGAGACCACAGAAGGGTACAGTTGTAGCTGTTGGCCCTGGGAAAAAGGAAGCAAACCTTAATGGACAGATGGTTGTCACTCCAATGAATTTAAAAGTTGGTGACACTGTTGTTTTTTCAAAGTATGGAGGAAACGAGTTGTCACATGAGGGAGCAGAATATTTGATCCTTAGAGAGGATGATATTCTTGCACAAATTAAATAAATATAAATAAAGAGGTTTAAATATTATGGCAAAACAATTGATTTTTAATACTGAAGCAAGAGAGAAGTTTTTAGGAGGCGTTGAGAAAGTTGCTAAGGCAGTTGGCGAAACGCTTGGGCCAAGAGGCAGAAATGTTATTCTTGATAAAAAGTTTGGTTCTCCCGTTGTCACAAACGATGGAATAACTATCGCAAAGGAGATTGAACTTCCAGATCCTTTTGAGAACATGGGAGCACAAGTTGCAAAAGAAGCAGCAAGTAAAACAAACGATGCTGCTGGAGATGGAACAACTACTGCTATTATCCTGACTGAAAAAATGGTTCAAGAAGGCTTAAAAGCTGTAGCTGCTGGGGCTAATCCAATGCTTTTAAAGAGAGGTATCCAGTCTGCTGTTGATGCTGTTGTTGATAATTTGCAAAAAACAGCCAAACCGATTAAAGGTAGACAGGATATTGAACGTGTTGCAACAATATCTGGAAATAATGATTCAGAAATTGGTAGATTGATCGCTGAAGCAATAGAGAAAGTTGGCAATGATGGGGTTATCACAATTGAAGAATCCAAAACAGGCTTAACTACTGGTCCTGATTTTGTTGAAGGGATGCAGTTTGATAGAGGTTTTCAAAGTCCTTATTTCGCGAACGATAAAGAAATGCAAAAATGTGAGATAGGTGGTGATGAGAGGGGTGTTTTGATTCTTATATACGAATCAAAGATCAGCAATGCACAAGAATTTTTACCAATACTTGAAAAAGTTGCCCAAGATGGCAGACCTTTTTTGATTATTTCTGAAGAGGTTGAAAATGATGTTTTATCAACACTTGTTTTAAACAAGCTTCGTGGTACTTTGAATGTATGTGCAGTTAAAGCTCCTGGTTATGGCGACAGAAGAAAGGCAATGATGCAAGATATAGCCATTTTGACTGGTGGTGAATTTATCAGTAAGGATCTTGGAATCAAACTTGAAAACGTTGATGTAGATCAAATGGGAGTTGCTCAGAAAGTCATAATTGATAAAAACAACACAACAATAGTTAGTTCAAATTCAGGTTCTCCTGCTGTTTTGGGCAGAATAGAACAAATAAGATCTGAAATTGATGGTACTGACAGTGATTGGGAAAGAGAAAAACTTCAAGAAAGATTAGCAAAATTAGCTGGTGGTGTTGCTGAAATAAAAGTAGGTGCTCCAACAGAAGTTGAAATGAAGGAGAAGAAACACAGGTTTGAGGATGCTTTATCAGCTACAAGAGCTGCTGTTGAGGAAGGTGTTGTTCCTGGTGGTGGTGTTACCTTGCTGAGATGTGTTGATAAAATCAAGAAGTTAAACGATGAGGATGTTTCTATAAATTGGGGCATAAATGTTGTCAGGAATGCTTTGACAGAGCCAATGAGAAGAGTTGCTGAAAATGCTGGCTACGAAGGTTCTGTAGTTGTTGAGAAAGTTCAAGAACAAAAGGGTTCGAACGGATTTAATGCATTAACTGGAGAGTATTGCGATCTGCTTAAGGTTGGAGTCATAGATCCTCTTGTTGTTACAAGAAGTGCTTTAAGAAATGCTGCTAGTATTGCGTCAATGGTTTTGACTACTGAGGTTATGGTTACGGATCTCCCTGAAGAGAAAGAACAACCAATGGGTGGACCTCCTCCAGGTGGAGGAATGCCTGGAATGGGCGGATTTTAATTTAAGGAAATGGGGGTGAAATTGTTCACCCCCGCCTTATTTAAAATAAAATCTAACTATGCTGAAAAAAACAATACTATCCTTGTGCCTTGTTGTCTTTTCGGGTTTTTCATTTTTTTTAAATGCAAAAACCATTGATGAATCAACTGGCATAAGACTTAACCTACCTTCATCTTGGACATGTAGCTCCACTCAGGAGGATTCTTGGGAAGTTGTTGTTCCTGATACAGAATACTCTTCTGGCAAAAAATTTAAGAATGGTTGGTTAAAAATTGAAGAAGTAGGTGATCGATTCATCTGCAATTCCGGTTCGACTAAAGCTTTAGATGTGAGATCTACACCTTTAGGTGTTTCGTCAGGGCAGGTTTCCACCACAGTGCTTAAAGCAAGATTATTAGAAAGGCATCTGCAGGAGAATCTTGGTTTTGAGGTCAGCTCAAAAACAGTTTATTCCGATAGTCATTACGTAGTTAGGCTGGATTACAAAGATCAAAATCAAAAATCAGGAGCTTGGTGGATTGTTTATAGCCAAGAGTCCTCTACATTACATAGGTTATGGATGCCAGACACTTCTGCAATGGAAGATAACCAAATTAAAGAATTTGAAAATATGTTTTTCGTCTCTGTTTACCCTGTAATTTTCAATTTAGGTCCTGTTGTTTTGACAGAAAGATCTGCAACAGCATTGACTTTCTTTTTTATAGGTATCGTTTTACTTTTGACCTTAGGAAAGAAAGGTGTAGATGACTTTATTAGATCCTTTAATGAGCCAGGCGAGCTATTTGCAGATTTTGGCAAAGGAGAAACATTCTTCTATCCTTTCGCGTTGGTTCTGTGTTCTTCTTTTATTTTTGTTGGATTTGCTTCTTCACTAAAAGGAATGCTTTTGTCTTGGATTAATGGAAATGTTGTTTATACGTATTTGGAAATGATGAAATTTTCAGTTTTATCAAATGTTGAAAATGATCCTGAAAAAGGTTATATCGTATTAGCTGGTTTGGCTCAAAATTTAATTAATTTTTTCAGACAGCATATAGATATGTTTATACAGTGGTTTCCTGCAATAGTTATTGTTTTATGGCTTGTTAATGCATTGTCAAATTATCTTGGTTCATTGATTGTCAAGAGTGATTTGAGGTTTGGTGCAACATTCTTTGCTTCTAGCTTACTTGCTCCTTACAGCTGTATTCTCGGTCTAGGTTGCTTGTTAGCTTTTTTCACTCAGGGCTTCTCTTTGTATCTTGGAATCACACTGATTGGTTTTGCTGCATTTATGCTTTTCAGGGTTTCTGTTTTGGGTTTCGGTCAACTTTACAGGCTGTCTAATTCTCAAGCATATACTGCTATTATCTTTTCAAGATTCATGTGGGTTTTATTTGTTGGAGGCATGATTTATGGCTTTTCAACAGAAATGGTTATGCCTGCATATGAGCAATCTATCGTTTTAGATTACTCATTGGTTAGCTAATATCCTAAAATTCATAGAATTTTATATAAGAATTAATTTATAATCTTTAGGTTACGGGATATGAAGTTTTTTATATTAATTTTTTCTTTGCTTTCTCTACAGGCTTGTTTATTGAATTTGGGTGTTGGTAAAACGGTTGCAGAACAAACAAAAATCGCCCCATTAGAAAAAACAAAAGAAGCTATTGACAAAACCCTAGAAGCGGCTCTATTGGTGCAATTGTCATCTGATGTTTGCTTACAGCTCCAACTCAATGATAAAGATAATGGCAATCATGGAGTAATAAAACCACGTGTTGAAAACAGAGTTGCAATACTTGAAGGAACAATAGAAACTATCGGACAAAAGAGAGAAGCAGAGAGGCTAGCAAGCTTGGTTCCTGAAATTAGAGATGTTGTGAATAGACTTGAAATTATTGGTCCAAGAGACGCTACTGAGGTATGTGAATTTGTTGGGTTTGGCTTGGATGATGATGAAAGCGAAGAAGTTGAAGAGGATGATGGCTCAAGAGATCCTATTGATCCAGGCTTGCCAGGTGGTGGTCATCCCGGTATCCCGCCAATAATTCCACCAGGAGGACCAGGGAGAGTTTTATGAAAATTTTAAAAATATTGTTTTGTTTATTTGTGATATCTTTTTCAGATGTTGATTTAGGTGATTTTGAAAGAGGTAGATTTGAGGAAATTTATAGAAATTCAAGAAATAGTATAGTTGGAATAAAGGTCGTGAAGTCAAAAATGTCTCCTTCGGTTTACGGGGACGTTAGTCAAACAGAAATAGGTAGTGGTTTTGTTTATGATTCTGAGGAAGGTTTAATATTAACAACAGCTTCAAATGTGAGAGACGCTAAACATGTTGGAATTCTTTTCAATGATGGAAGGTCGGTGGAAGCTGAAGTGGTTGGTTATGATGTGCCTACAGATTTAGCAGTTTTAGAATTGAAAATCAAAAGGCCTCATATTCCATCTTTGAAATTGTCTCAAAATTCCTATTCTGTTGGGGAATCTTTAATGGTTATGTCTCCAAATCCTGAAGGTATTTGCTGCAACACTTCTAAAGGAATCGTTTCTGCTACAACTTTGTCTGGTGATAAATTAGGCGGCGGTTTGTCTACATTTTTTCAATTTGACGCAGCTTTAAATGGAGGCCAGCAAGGAGGAGCGTTACTCTCCTTAAGAGGTGAGGTTATTGGAATGCCTACATTAAAACAAAGAAATAGTGAAAATTTATTTTTGAATTTTGCTCTCCCTGTCGACATTATAAATATCGTCTTACCTGAATTGATAGAGAATGGAAGATACTTGCATGTTGATTGGGGTTTAGATCCTGTAGCTATACCTGAAGAGATTAGGTTAAAAACAGGTTATCTTGGTGAAGGCCTTTATGTGCCAGGCCTTGCTGAAACTGGTTCTGGATGGAGAACTGGATTGAGAACAGGAGATGTTATTACAGCATTGGATGGTAATTCTTTGGCTGTACATGATGATTTTTGGTCGATTTTTGGATCCTGGATAGATAAAGATAATTTTTCCATGAAGGGCCATACTGTTACTGTTTACAGAAATGGTACTTTCTTAGATTTTGATTTTAAGGTTGTTAGACGAATTATAGAGTTTGACGAAAAGAATTTTTTTTAAAGGGGTAATAATATGAATTTTAAAAGTAGTTTATTTGTTTTATTTGCAGTTTCATTTTTTGCATTTGTTTTTGGTGAAGATGATCCTAAATGGGTTGAAAATGTTAATACAAGTGTTCAGTCAACTGTAACTGTTACAGCTGGTGGTGGCGATTATGCTGGAGATAAATCTGGTTTTGTTTTAGGTGGAGGTTCAGGTTCAATCGTTACTCCTGAAGGTCACATTGTTACAAATTGTCACGTTATGGGCTGGGGCAAGCAAAGATGGGCTTTTATAAGATTAAATGATGGCTCTGTAGAAGATGCCAAACTTTTATTTAATAATTGCAAGATTGATGTAGCCATTCTTCAAATTGTTCCTGAACCAGGAGAAGAAGGCAAGGTTTTTCCTTATGTCAAATTTGGAGATTCTGATGAGGTTGTTGCAGGAGAGCAGGTTTATGCAATAGGGAACCCTGGAGATAGTTCGAACTTCACAATGTATAAAGATTTTTTGCTTAAAAATACAGTGACTGCTGGCTCTGTCAGGGATAGGGTTCTTTCTCCACAGCTAGTTAATCGTATGCTGGGTGGTAATGGAGCAATAGGGGGTACATCAACTGTTTGGGATTATGGTACAGAACTCTCACATACCTTTGATACTGATGCAACTATTAATGGTGGTAATTCAGGAGGTCCTTTGTTTGATGAAAATGGTTTTCAAGTAGGTGTTAATTTTGCAGGATCCTCTATGCTTGAAGGTCAAAATATGGCTATAGTTTCAAATGACGCAAAGAAAACCTTGTTTGACACAATTGATCATGGTCGAGTTATATACCCATGGCTAGGCCTTTATGTTTTCATAGACAGAATGACTCTTGAGTGGTCTGATGAGATAGGTATACAGGGAAGAAATCCATTAGGTGGAGGAATGGGAGCGTTTGGTGGAAGAGAAGCTTGGGATAGAGCTTCAGACACATTTACCAGACAAGCTAGAAACAAGGTTAAAACTCCTTTTGAGGTTTTTGATGTTTATCCAGAAAGCCCTTCTTATAAAGCAGGACTTCGCCAGGGAGATAAAATTCTTGAAATTGCTTGGGATATGAATGAAGATGGAAAAATCACAAAAAGTGAGATGAAAATGCCAAAAGATGCTTTTGAAGCAAGGTTCTGGATTCGTGGTTTAGATAAAAATATTAAAGTTATTCTTTCGGTTGAGAGGAATGGACAAATCTTTAATGTTCCTGTTGTTTTAGGAGAGCAGCCAGGTGAAGGTCAGTTTGCAGGAGGAACCTTATGATCAATAGATTTTTCTTTTTGCTGATTGGTCTTTTTTCTTTTTCATCAGTACAGCTCTTTTCGAAAGAGGTTCCTACTTTCGATTTAGACACTTCACAGCTGCCAACCGTTAAAGCTCTTCAGATTATTGATCCATCATTAGCTTCAATAGAGGTTGTTGAAAATAGGTATGGAATTAGCATGTCTGGAACTTTTACTAGAACTGTAGGAATTAATGGTTTTCCTGGTGTTGTTATTTCTCCAGATGGATTTGTTGTTACTACAGCTAAAAATATGGAAGACGCATTAAGGATTAATGTGATTGTTGCAAATAAAAGATATACTGCTTCTTTAGCTGGTTCTGATAAATTCAATGATGTTGCTTTGTTGAAGATTGATAATCCAGATACTTTATTTGAAGCTGCTTCTTTTGCTGATTCCGATAAATTGACACAAGGTCAAACTGTTATAGCCGTTGGAAGACCTTTGCCAAATCAGCAAGCAGCAACAAGAGGTATTGTTTCAGCTTTAAGAGATTATTTTTTACCTAACGGTTACCTGATGCCTAATATGATTCAAACTGATGCTCATAATTTTACTTTTAACAGGGGCGGGCCTTTAATAGATTTAACAGGAAAAATAATAGGACTAATGTCTTTTTCAGTTCAAGAAAATCAAGGTACACCTCAATACCTATCAACAAGTGTTTTGGATTTAAATTTTGCAACACCATCAAATATTGTTTGGGAATCTGTATATAAGATGATGCAGGGTGAGGAAGTTTTTCATCCTTGGGTAGGACTTGGTTTAAGACCTTTAGATGATACATTGGCAATTTATGCAAATATTCCTGAAGAGTATTTGGGAAAGTCAGGAGTGATGGTTCAGGATGTTGACCCTAATTCGCCTGCTTCAAGACAAGGTTTATCAAGAGGTGACATCATTCTTGGGATGACAAGAGTAAGACGACTTTACAATGGTGAAGAAAACACAAGTGAAGAAATTGTTTCAACTCCTCTGGAGTTGGCTGGATTGATTCGTGACAGTCATCCTCAAGATACTTTAGGTTTTGTGGTATTGAGATCTGGTGAAGTCGAAGAGTTTTTGATGAGTCCTGAAGACAGACCAGTCGAAGCTTTGCCAGGAACAGTTTAGTAAGAAATCTTATTTTGAAGATTTATAACCTGATAGCATTTTGCCTATTGTTTTCAAATTGTGCACATAAGGAAAGTAATTATCTATTCAGGATAAACGATCAGACCTTTACTCATTCAGAAATTTCCAGACGGCCTGATTTTGCTCTGCTGAAAGAGAATAGTGCTAGTGATCAGGAATTTCAGAAT
>Ga0111541_10000041_pt1 | contig 36959 bp, 42 predicted proteins | sample Knorr_S7_td_DCM__FD_83039 | JGI IMG/M metagenome (GOLD analysis project Ga0111541, IMG submission 83039) | Marine microbial communities from Southern Atlantic Ocean transect - Knorr_S7_td_DCM_ad_131m_LV_B (version 2) (version 2) | ecosystem: Environmental > Aquatic > Marine > Oceanic | place...
CCAGATATGGTAGAGATTGCTAAGGAAGAAGAGGAGAATGTTTATCAGATGTTTAGAGAATGTGTTCAAGAAGAGAAGGAATGGGCAGAGTATTTGTTTAAGGATGGTAGCATAATTGGACTTAATGATGTACTATTACAGAAGTATGTTGAATGGACTGCTAACCGTAGGTTGAAATCGATGGGGTTGAAACCTATATACGATACACCGCTAGCCAATAATCCACTCCCCTGGACTGCACACTGGTTGTCTTCTAAAGGACTACAAGTAGCACCACAGGAGACAGAGGTTGAAAGCTATATGATAGGGAGTATAAAACAAGATGTTAAGAAAGATACTTTCGCTGATTTCAAATTATGACTCAAAGTACAGAACCCGAACCACGAGACGAGTCGTGGAGAGAAGAATACCTCGGTATGAAAGCTCACGGCAAACTGAACACAGAATTGCTGATGAATGGACCGAAGAGTCTTGCCCAGAGTTGGTTGATGCAAGCGATGCACAACGATTGGAGGAAGAAGAAGGGTATTACGACCCCAGAACCACCCAATTGCCAGTCGAGCCTGAAGGAGTTCTTCCAGAATCAGAAAGACCAAGGAATTTAATACCCGATCCGTGGGAAAATTATTATGACGATCAAATTGAGAAAAGAGAGGGTTGAAAACCTCAATAATTATGGAGAAAAATACGACTTAATATACATCGACCCTCCCTTCGGTCTCGATAGGGAGTTCTTCATGTTTGAACAGGACAAGAAGGTTTCCTTTGATGATAAATGGGAGTCAACTGATGCCTATATTGAGTGGTATGCTACCGTAATACAGGACTGTTATGCAGCACTGAAACCAAATGGTTGGTTGTACTGTCACAATAACTTTGATAGTAATGCACTGGTACTAGGTGACCTTACTAAAGAGGTTAGAGGTAAGTTTTACACCAATATATCATGGAAGAGGTCAGGTCCAAAGAATAACATCAAGAAGGGATGGGGTAACATCGTTGATTCTATCATTACTTTCCGTAAAGGTGACCCATATTTTGATGTACAGTACCAACCATTAGATCCTACCTATGAAGCTAATTCATTTAAGAATAAGGATGAGAAGGGTTTCTATGCACTAGGTAAACTGACTGGTGAGAAGTCTAGACCAGGTCATAAGTATCAGTATAAGATGTATGATCCTGAGTATGGGTGGAGATTTGACTTCGAGAAGACTAAAGAGCTTGATGCTCAAGGTCTGATTCATTATGGTAACAACTTACCATACAAAAAGATCTATCTATCTGAGTCTAAAGGGTCTCCTATCCAGAATTTTTGGGATGATATACATTTCCTTTCTAGATCAGAGAAGAATAAACGTAAGTATCCTACCCAGAAACCCGTAAAGTTATTGGAGAGGATCATCAAGTCATCATGTCCTAAAGATGGGACAGTTTTTGACCCTTTTTGTGGGTCTGGAACCACTGCTGTAGCAGCATTTAATCTTGATCGTGACTGTACTGTCTGTGATGTTAGTGATGATGCTTTGAAGATAGCACAAGCTGCACTAGTCGAGTGTGGTGCTCATACAGAGGAAAGATTAGTAGGATAAATATGGCTAGAGATATAAAAATTATGAAATGGCTGAAGAGGGAGTTTATGAAAACCCCTGGTTATATGAGGGTGAACCTTTCCTTACTGACAGTATTGGCGACCAGTTCGGTTTTGTCTACAGGATTACTAATCTGCAATCGGGTAGGCAATACATCGGAAGAAAATACTTTTGGTCAAAGCGTAAACCTAGAGGTGGTAAGAGAAGGGTTACGTCTGAGAGTGACTGGAAGAAATACTACGGAAGCTCTGATGAACTTAAAGGAGATCGAAAGTTACTTGGGAACACCTGCTTCAAGAGAGAGATCTTATCAACCCATCCCACCAAAGGCAAGGTAAATTATGAGGAAACAAAACAATTGTTTCTTAATAATGTCTTACAGGAGACCTTGGATGATGGAACACCAGCATACTACAACAGTAACATACTAGGACGCTACTACAGAAAAGATTATGCCTAAAATTGATGCACGAATTATAAAAAAAGAGACTCCAATCTTTGTTACTACAGTTGATGGTTATGAATCAATCAACTCTCATGTGAAGAAGTACATTCTAGAACTGAAAAAGCAACACCCTGAAGGGATTGAGAGTAATGTTAGAGCATGGAGAAGTCATTGGTTTACTCATAAGCTAACAAAAGTATTTGATCCTTTAGTGGAAATAATGACTTCATGTTGTAACTATGTTAGTAACCAGTATTATAATGATGAGCAAGCTGAGTTTGAACCCTTTAACTTTTGGGTGATGGATTATGAAGATGGTGATGAGACTCTACATCACAATCATTTTCCTTCTTCTTTCTCGGCTGTTTATTATGTTGAGGTTGATGAAGGATGTGCACCTTTAATCATTGAGGGTGAGGCTATACAACCTGAGAATGGTATGTTAGTTGTATTTCCTGGACATTTAGATCATGAAGTACCAAAAACTAAGGGTAGAAGGATGTGTGCCTCTGGTAATTTTCATCTAAAACCAGTTGATATATACGAAAAACCACCAGAAGATGAGGTAGATAAGTTTAAAGATGAAGGTTTTAGACAAAAAATAGCTGCAGCTAATAGTGAGGATTACTATACTAAACAATCCAAAAAGCCTATAGGATTTAAGTCATGATTAACCTTGATGAAAAGTTCCACAACTACCTAGAGAAAGGTGGCAAGACCTTTAGAATTGATGGTGTTGAAGAGACCCTTAAGGGTTATGGATACCATTGTGATGGAAACGACATAGTGGGTTACTACGTAACGACAACTAACTATAAACTATACTATAATATGAACGAACAGTTCCTACGAATGGAAGCTTTAAACGAACAATGAAATTATTTTTAGATACAGCGATAACGGATGAAGTCCGTAAACATTTTAAGACTGGTTTAATTGATGGTTTAACTACTAACCCATCATTGATCAGAAAGAGTGGTAGAAACCACGAAGAAGTCTACCAGGAGATCAAAGAGATTGGTCTTACCGACATCAGTATGGAAGTCATTGGTAGCAAAGAGAACATGGTCTCTGAAGGTAAGAGATTAGCGAAGAAATTTCCTAAATGTGCTACCATTAAAGTACCTTGTACACCAGATGGATTGATGGCTTGTAAGGAACTTGCTGAGAATAATATACGAGTCAATGTTACCCTTATTTTCTCTCCATCACAGGCAATTCTTGCTGCTAAAGCAGGTGCTGCATACGTTTCACCGTTTGTAGGTCGTGTGGATGATAATTCTTTCGGTGGATTGTGTCTTATTAAGGACATTGCTAACGTATTTGAGAAGCAATCATGGGATTCTACACAAATATTAGCCGCATCTATTAGAGGTGTGAGAGATGTAGGTAGAGCATTTGAATATGGTGCTCACATCTGTACTATACCAGTGAAAGTCTTTGAAGGAATGTACAAACATATCCTTACAGATAAGGGATTGGACATCTTTGATAAGGATTATGCTGCTTCAATTGAAGGTCAAGCTATACTAAATAGTCCGTAATAAAGACCAACTAAAGAATGATCTTTACCATATATTCAAAGCCTGGATGCTCATACTGCCAGAAGTTTAAGGCAGTATGTGAGCTTTCAAACTTAGAACATGTTGTGTATGAGTTAGACACTGACTTTACATCAAAACAATTCTATGAGACATTTGGAGAAGGTGCTACCTTCCCACAAGTACAGTTAGATAAGAATGAGGAAAGAGTGCATCTTGGTGGATGTAAGGACTCTATCACATACATGAAAAACAATGAGATTTGCTGCTTAGTATGATTGAAATTACACATGCAGAATTTGAAAAAGATTACGATAGTTACTTAACAAAAATTGAAGAAGGAGAACAGTTTCTAATCAGACTACCTAGTGGTCGTGTGATTGCAGCCGTACCTCAGTCTGCTGTTGGTAGCTCTGAGTACATACATCCTTGGGATAAATATAATGGATCTGTGGAAGAACTACAAGAAAACGCTGGATGATATATTCCCTGAGTTCAAGTTTGAATCTCGGTGGTGTAACTGGTGCAATAAAGATGATCTGAACATGAAGGCAGATCTTTATACTGCTCCACATTTTATCAAGTCAAGACGTGTGGATATCAGAAGTATTAAAACTGATATCTATAACAATGTAATGTATCCTAAGACAGGGAGTAACCTTCCCTGCTTTGGGATGGATCTCATGGGGTTCTTTCACAAGAAAGTTATTATCGTATTCGATTTCCAGCATCCAGTAGAGAACTATGTACTAAACGTACCCCCTCTACCTAAAGCTGATAAGACTTATAGATTCTTCGAGATGGGTAACCACTTCTCGGAGAATATTTTTGTGCGATATTGTAACATGGATGAGGTTGATACATATTTACCAACATTCAGGTACTATCTGACCCTCTATAGAGAGATGATAGACCAGGCACAACCTACTGGTGAGGACACCACACAGTATAAAGATTTTGATGCATACATGAAGAGATTAGATCCTATATTAGGATACCTTAGTGGTAATTATGGTAAAGAGAATGCTAATAGAATGATGGATGAGTACTTTTTCCCTTACGCAGAATGAGAAAAGAAACAGCAGGTGAAGTCATAGGTAATCCGCTATGGTTCACCCCAGTGATGCTACTAGCAGTACTATTACTGATAGAGGGTCTTCACACCTCTGCTCACTTACATCAAGAGATTGATGTACATGGTATCTGTAGGCAGAACAAAGAGTTTATTGAGATGCAAGAGGACGATTATTAAAGTGGCACATGGATGGACACAGTGCCCATCTGTGTGTTATACTATATTTGTTGAGGGATAACGGTTCTCTAGCCCCATTTCTGGGGGTTCAGGTGTAAGCGATTCCCTAGAGGTAAATTTGGGCATATAGGTGAAACCTTGCAGATGCCCCGTTCTCTCAGCACTTCTTTATTAAACAGTCCCGTGTTCATTTACAAGCTTTTAGAGTTCGCTGAAGCAGCAATGATTGCCTCAACACTCTCTGTGGGTTTGGTGGCTACTGGTACTGCTGCTATCAAGGGCACAGAACCACCAGACTTTAGTACATTTGTGGTTGCAATTCAACCACCATATGAGTCTGATGATAAGAGAATATATCCTGAGATATTAGATGAGAAAACTGATACGGAAATACCTAACATTAGTTAATAAGATACCTGAAAGACATTACTGGCCAGGTTTTATATTCTTTTCATTGTATTTTGTTGTACCTTACAGTGAGTTTACAGTCACTGCATTGGTATTAATATACTTTGCATTTGAAAGACTGGTTCGTAGAATCAATAGGAAGTTAAATGAAATTATTCCTGATTGGATTAGGATAGGTGGGTCTATCATCTTCTTCCTTGTGATGCTGGATGATACACTCATGTATCTTTCTATACTTGCTATCGCATACTACAGCAATAAGAAAGCAAAGGAAATAGCTTCAAAGGATGAAGCGTTGCAAGAAAAATAACTCTGTGCTATAATACATACCATAACCAAGATACTATACTATGTCCTGTTCAAAGATTCGTCAGCATCTGGAAGCTGCTGAAGTAGAGGTTAGACATGCTCTGACTGCTTCGTTAGAAAATAAGCATGAAGAGAACCTTACACTACTGGTTGATACACTTAATAATATTAAGGAGTTGCTAGTTACTACACCTATTCGTGGTGTTGATAATGTAACTGAGCACTACAGAAGGAATGCAGAGCACAACTTTACTGTACCAGATCCTGATGGTGGTGTTAATACAGTTGATGGTTATAAGTTTAGTTTAGAGTCTGATATAGATCTAAACACTGGTGGATATAAAGTTCCAGCAGATATATTACAGTTCCCTACAACTATACCTGGTGCTGATATTAAGATTGATAGCACATCTGATAACATAACTTTCACTGGTGGTGATTTTAGTGCATGTAACAATGCATCTTGGAATTATAATTTAGATGGAGTTACTGTAGGAGACATTGATCTTAGTGGTAACTTAGATTTTAATACCAATGATATACACTTCACTGATAATGTTGTTAGTCTAGGTGATACCAGAGTCGGTAAAGACTTGGATAAGTTAGATGATGTTGTTGATAAAGATAAACATGCACAAGATCTTAATGATCGAGACGGTGAATAATAAACAACCCCCCTTCGAGGGGGTTTTTTAATGTCTAAATACATAAGATAGTACTATGGCTACGGTATGTCTAGAGCAAGAGTTGACCAAATAGTCAATCAGTTAGGAACTGGATCGGTTGAATTCCCAGAGGGTTTACAAGTTTCTGCTGGAAAAACATTAAGGATTGGTGGACCTGTAGAAGCTTATGGAGGCACTACAGGAACTGCTGGTCAAATTTTAAAAGCTGGGAACAACTCAGAACTGATATGGGGTGATAGTGATAGCGTAACTCTTGCTGCTGGTGATGGACCTAATGCAAATCAAAAGGTTATTAACCTTACACAAAGTGGTGTTGCTGGCCAGCAACAGATAGTATTCAGAGCTGGTAGTAATGTAACTCTTACTCGTAGTGTTAATGAAATTATAATTGACTCAGCATTTGTTAATGATAACACCGTTACTAGACTACAAGCTAGTGGCGGTACTTTAGTATCTGGTGATATAGTTTTCACAGGAGTTGATGCTACAACAGTAGCACAGACTGGTCAAACAATTCAGATAGGATCTACTGATACAACATACACTGCTGGAACAGGTATAACACTTACTGATCTACAGTTTTCTATAGCACAGGAAATAGAAACTACATCTACACCTACCTTTGCTGCTCTAACATTAACAGGTAACATTGGTGCAGTAGATGGAACCTTTAGTGGTAATGTTTCAGGTACTTGGACTGGTGGTACTATACCTATTGATAAGGGTGGTACTGGTAACACCACAGCATCAGCAGCATTCTTAGGACTTGCTCCTTCCGTTGGTGCTCATACTAATAGATTCTTAAAGACAGATGGTAGTAATATATTCTGGTCAGATCTACCTGCTACTGGTGGATTTACTCCAAAGACATATGATTTAACTGGTGAACCTGGTGGGTCAACAAACACAGCTAAGATAAGGCTGACTGATAATGATGGTATAACTGATGATATAACTCTAGTTGGACAGAATGATATTACAATCACACGTTCTGGTAATACTATAAATTTTGGTTCTAGTTTCCAAGATACAACTTACGATTTAGCAGCAGCAGATGGTAATGATTCATACAGTGAAAAGATACAACTTCTTGGTGTTGATGGAAGTGAAGATTCAGTAACTATTGCTGTTGACTCTAGTTCTAGTTTAACAATAGCACGTTCTGGTAATACCATAACCCTTGGTGGAGGAGGTGGTGGTAATGGTGGTGGAGGAACTGATACTGATAGTACCTATGATTTAGATACACAGACTACCTCTGGTGGTGCTTCTATTAGATTGATACCTGGTGGTGATGCTCTTGGAGATCCTGTAAAGGAAGCAAAGATAATTGGTGGTGCTAACGCAACGGTTACTAGAGAAACTAATGGTAACATTACTATAGCTGCTACAGATACAGACACTGATACTATCACACGGTTGAGAATAACTGGACCAGGAACTACTGGAGGAGCATATGCTTCTGGTGATATATCATTGCAAGCTAGTGGATCAGTTAGCATGGTTCAGTCTGGTAATATTATTGCTATTACTGCTGATAATAGTAACAGTTATGTTGATAACGCATACTATAATGCTATAACTGGAGGACTAACTATAGAGAGAACTGATTCGTTACAGGATATTAATATTCCTGTATCTAATCTACAAGCATATCTTGATACTAGGTACGTTACATCTGGTGGTCTTGCTGATGCTAAGATCACTTCTGCTAACTGGAGTGCTGGTAGTGGTAACCTTACTCTTACTCCTAATGATGGAACTGGATCTATAGTAGTAAACCTTGACGGACGTTACATAACAAGTGCAGGTGATAACAATTATGTTACTAGTGGTTCATTCCCTCTCGCTACTAGTAATCCACCAGGATATCATATATCAAGACCGATACTGAGGTTGAGTAGAAATGATAATATTGATATAGACATTGAAACAGAGGCATTCTTAGACTATCTTGATACACAGTATGCACCAATCACTGCTAGTGATACTAGAGTAGATAATTTCTCCTTTACTGACGGTGAGTTAATGTTGTCTGTTAGTAATGGAGATAGTTATCAATATGATCTTGATGATAGGTATGTAACACATCAAGATTATCCACAGTCTGCTACTTTTAATACTAGCAACGGTGTACTATCAATCTTAATGAGTCTAGAAGGTAGTGATGGTACTCAAAATCCAGATATTACTGTTGATTTAGATGGTAGATATAAACTTGATACTGCTCAAGATGTAGCAATTACTTCACTACAATGGGATAGTGGTGCTGGTAACATAAAAGCTTTTAAGAGTGATAGCACTCAAACTCCAAACTGTAATCTTGATGGTAGGTATATTGATGATGTCTTCTTTACTGCTGGTACATTTACTTTCCAAAGAACTGGTGGAACTGATAAAACAGTAAGTCTTCCTGCAGGTAGGATTGATATTCCTACTGGTACTGTTATGATATTTGCACAGGCTTCAGCACCTGTTGGTTGGTCTAAGAATACAGGACATAACAATAAAGCACTTAGAGTTGTAAGTGGTAGTGGTGGTGGTAGTGGTGGTAATAGAGCATTTACTGTTGCTTTTGCTGATGCACAATCTACAGGAGGTAGTATTGATTCTTCAGGACTTACTGTTAGTGGTAATGTAATATCCAGCTTTGATAATACCTCTGGAAATCTCGCTTTAGATTTATCAATTGATGGTGAACCCTCACATAACTGGGGATCTCCTGGTAATGCTAGTGTTTCTATGGGTATTAGTGGTAGTCCTAATGTAAGCATGGGTAACATCTCAATTAATGCTGGAAACTTAGTTGCAAATGCTGGTAACTTATATGCTAGATCTCATTCTATTAGTAACTCTGAGATGCCTTGGCATGGACATAATTATATTGAAGGAAGATATCAAAGAAGAGGAAACTCTACCGATGATGGTAGAGCAAATGTTATATCCTATCAAGCAATGGTCTCAACTGCTGGTTCTGGTGGAGGTCTTGGTCATGGACATTACTTAGATGGATATGGTAATGTCTCTGGTACTGCAGGTATTACTGGATCTATGGATGCAGGTGCTGGAGATCTTAGTGCTACTGGTAATATGACTTTACAAGGAAATCATATGCCTGGATTATCACTTAACAAAGGAAACCTAACCTTGTCTGGTAATGGTATTAGTGATAATCGTGCTATCACTTCAACATTCACTCCAGATTCTGTTGGTGGGTCTGTTGATTTTACTGCTGGTAATATAGACTTGGCTGTACAGTACGTTGATGTTATAATATGTACGAGGACATAACTTAATATGAAATTAGAATCTGGTGATTACTGCCCACTTGTGGGTGGTCCTTGTAAAAAATGGGATTGTAAGTGGTGGATACAGTTAAGAGGTACTCATCCACAGACAGGTGAACAACTTGATGAATGGGATTGTTCTATTAGTATGTTACCTATGCTTATCATTGAAGCATCTAGTCAAGCAAGACAGGCTGGTGCTGCTGTGGAGAGCTTTAGGAATGTTAGTTATGAACAGACACAGGAACTGACTAAGGTTATGGTACAAGCACAGGAAATTGTACCTGCTATGTTAGCAGAAACTCTAAATAATAAAGGTATCATTGAAGGCAAGAAATGAAATTCTCTATTTTAGTTGGTGAATCTTCTACTGATGGAACAGTCATGTATGGCGACAGGATATATGGTGAGAGGAATTTTGTTAGTAATGCACCAACAGATAAGTGGGAACATGTTTGGGCTGTACGTTACGATTCTGTTAATAATGTTAATTGTATTGAGTGGAAGACAACTAAACCTGAAGGTCGTGAAGCATCTACTGAGATGTCCAATGAACTGAGAGATTATTATAATGTATGGGCTCGTACTGAGTGTGATAAGATTGAAGCAGAGATAGCAGAAGCAACACAAGCACAACAGGATAAAGAAGATACCGAATACGTAACTGAGTGGGATAACTGGGGAACTATTGCTGAAAGGAAACAAGCTAGAAGTATGAGAGATGATTTGTTGGAAGTAACAGATCATCATGAATATATTACAAGCCTTAAAAATAATGAGTGGGATACTTTTAGACAGTGGGTTAGAGATTTACCAGCAACATTCGCTTCACCATTAGATATTACATTTGAAAACCTACCGTCAGGATACAATACAAATGTGTTTGGATGCTATGAATCATTCAAATCTGCTGTTCAAAAAGGTAAAGATATAAAGGCACGATTGTCTGGTTGATAAATACCTTTGATGCTGTGATAAGGCGGTGAAGAATGTCCAGAATTAGAGTAAACGAACTCATCAATCAAGGTGGTAGTGGTCCTACCCTTGCAGTCGAAGGTCTTAAGATACCTAGTACTAAAAATTTAGAAATTGATGGTTCTATTATTCTTAATAGTAACCCAGGATTATCAGGCCAAGTTTTAGGAAGGGGAGCTACAGGACTAGATTGGTTTAGTATTTCCACAACAGATAGTAACACTACTTACGTAGTGTCTGCTGTTGATGGAGTTAATCCAGTAACAGATAAAGTAATTAAGTTAACTGCAGGTGGATCGGGAGGATCAAACTCTGAAGTAGTTCTTGTTGCAGGTTCAAACATAGCTTTATCTAGAGATGGATCTAGGATTACTATAGATGGTAACTTCACAGACACTAATACAGTAACGAAGATAGGTGCTAATGGTACAGGCTATACTGATGGAGATGTATCTATTGTTGGTAGCGGTGCTGCTAATATTACTCAAAGCGGTAGAACGATCACCGTAAATGCAACTGATACAAACACAACATATACAGGAACGAATGGTGTAACCATTAATTCTGAGAATCAGATTCAGATTGGACAACCAGTAGGAACAACTGACTCTGTAACATTTAACTCTCTTGTAATATCAGGTAATCTTACAGTACAGGGAACAACAACGTACTCTAATGTTACCACTGTTACTACAACAGATAAGTTTATATTTTTAAATGATGTCCTCGCCCCTTCAGATAGTATAGCTGACGGTGGGGGTATAAAATTAAAGGGAACCACAGAACATACTATTCTCTGGGATAATAGTGAGGATGCTTGGAAGTCCTCAGAGAATTGGGATCTATCCATAGGTAAGGAATATAAGATCAATGGAATCAGTGTAATAGATTCTACTGGTCTTGGTAATACTGTAGTAAATTCTAGTCTTACTGGTGTTGGTGCACTAACATCTGGTATTTGGAATGCTAATACCATAGGTATAGCATATGGTGGTACTGGTGCTACCACAGCGTCAGGAGCAATCACTGCATTGCTACCTGCTCAAGCAGGTAATTCTGGTAGATACCTCACATCAGATGGTAACACAGCTACTTGGGGTCAGATACCTTCGCTGTATGCAGGATGGGCAATAGGAGATGCTACTGTAAATGTTACTATTGCTAGTAATGATATTCTACAAGTAGTAGGTACTGGTGCTACTACAGTTAACCTTGATAATACCAATAAGAAATTAACTGTTGACTCTGCAGATACTTTATACTATCTGACTGTAGAGAATGATACACAAGCTAGCACAAAGATTGTTCGTTTAACTGATAGTAATTCTAATGCAGAGGAGTTTAAATTAACTGCTGGTACTGGTGTTACTCTTACTAGAGGTGGTGCAAATAATAATGAGTTAACCTTCTCTGTTGCACAAGACTTAAGTGCTGCTGCTACTCCTACATTTGCTGGTCTTACTGTAACTGGTACATTAGATGCTAATGCATACACTGGTAATGCAGATCAGTTATCAGGGTTAACAGGTGCATCTGGTGGAACTTATGGTAGTGCTAATAGTATACCTATTATTACTGTAAGTCCAACAGGAAGGATAACAAGTATTGCTACTACTTCTGTCTCTGGTGGAGGTGGAGGTGGAGCAGCAAATGCTGGTGGTGTAACAGGATCGATACAGTATAATTCTGGTGGTGGTTTCGCTGGAACTAACAAATTAACATGGGAACCTGGTGGCGGTGAGTTTAAAGTAGATGGTTATATCAATACCGATAACATTGTATCTGCTGCTGGTACTATAACTTCTCTTAGTATATTAAATTCACTTAAGTTACCTAGTAAGACAACAAGTGAGAGAGATGCATTAAATGTACTCAATGGTACTCTGGTCTATAATAATAGTTCAGACCAAGTTGAGATGTATCAGGATGGAACTTGGATTCAACTAGGACAGCAAGTAAGCCAAGCAAGTATAGGTGATCTTAGTGATGTAGATACTGAAACACTTGCAGTAGGACATATAATTAAATGGGATGGTACTAAATGGACAGCCCAAGCTGATCATGGTGAAGGTGGTGGAGGAGGAGGTGGTGGAGGTAATGCAGACTTCTCTCAACTTTCTGTATACCAATTAAATCCTAGTGGACCAGGTGGATTAACATACAGTCCTTCTAATGGTATATTCACCTATGCACCACCAGATCTTAGTCCTTATTTAACCTCATATACTGAGACTGATCCTGTCTTTGTTGCTTCTGCTGCATATAATATAACTAATGTTCAAACTGCTAACTGGAATGCTGCATATCAATGGGGCAATCATTCTAATCAAGGTTATCTAACAAATATTTTAACTGAGAATCTTTCTGATCTGTTTGATGTATCTACTTCAGCACCTTCAGATGGACAGGTTCTTAAGTGGAGTTCTGCACAGAACAAATGGGCTCCTGGATCTGATCTATCAGGTGGTGGTGGAATCACTGGTGGACTGACCGCCTTCTCTGTATCTACAGGATCACCTGCTTCAGGTGGTGGTAGTTTATCTTATGATAATAACGGTACGTTTACCTTTACGCCTGCTGATGTATTTGATGGTTCGTATAACAGTCTTACTAACAGACCATCATTGTTTGATGGTACATGGAATTCTTTAACTGGTAAGCCTGCTGTACCATCTACGTTGGGTACTATAACAAATGTATCTACTTCGGCTGATAGTGCTGCTGATGGTAGGGTGTTAGCATGGAGTGATATTGATGGACTATGGGTTCCGACTAGTATAGCTAGTGTAGGTGGAGCATCAGGTAGTGATGACTTAGATGATGTAACAGATAGAGGTAATCAGACTACTAATACTCTTGTTGTTGGTGGTGTTGATGTATCTAATGATGGTACATTGAATGGTGCTTTATCACTGATTGATACTGGATCTCACTCAGAAATTAGGTTCAGAGCAAACAGTGATACTACTGTACAAGGAACTATCAAGGGTGAAGAAAATGATATGTTCATCACCACTGCTAATGGATACGTTAGCATCAATACTTACGCTAGGATATATTCTAATGGTAATGTAGAATTTAATAATGGTAATAATGGTACGTTTAAGGTTAGTGGTTTAACCTACCCTGCGGCTGACGGTAATCCAGGACAGGTCATGACCACAAACGGGTCGGGTGTCGTTAGCTTCACCAACCTTGCTTCAGCTCCAACGTCATCAGACTTACATGATGTTAGTACCAATGGTGCTACTACTAGTAATGTTATTACTGTTGGTGGATTAGATCTTACAGGTGTGAGTCATAAGTTAAGATTTGGTCCTTCTCAAACTTTACAGATCTATCATGATACTACAGTAGATGAGATAGTAGGTAACACAGTTGATCTATCATTGAGAACTGTTAACTCTGATCTATTGATAGGTTCTACTGGTGGTATAACAAAGATTACTAATGGTGGTAGTTCTAGTGGAGATCTATTAGCACAGTTTATTAATGGTGGTACAGTTGAGCTCTATCATAATGGAACGAAGCGTTTAGAAACTACTTCGACTGGAGTGACGATTTCAAGTGCTCTAGACGTTGGTTCTATAACCATTGGTGGACAAGGATTTAAGATAAGAGATCTTGTTGATGTATCTACTGCTGCTCCTTCACAGGGTCAGATACTGAAGTGGAATGCAAATACAAATCTATATGAGCCAGCGTCTGACCTTACAGCTAGTGGTGGAGGTGGTATAAACTTAACAGATCTATCTGTTAGTACCGTAACAGCAAATGCTGGTGGTGGATTATCATATAATGCTAACACTGGTGTATTTGAATTTACTCCTGCTGTTGTTTCTGCTGCAGACACTCTTGATAATGTTGCTCAAAGAGGTAACACTACTACAACTTCTATCACTGCTGCAGGTCTTTCTAGTACCAATGATATTACTGTAGGTGATAGTATCTACCTTAAGATGGGTGCTGCACAGGATCTACAGATTGGTCATAGTGGATCTGCTAATATTATTAGTAGTCCAGGTGCACATCCATTAAGAATTACTGAGAGTGGTGGTAACAGAGCAATCTTTAATGACTCAGGTTCAGTTGAGTTGTTCTGGAATAAAGTCAAGAAATTTGAGACTACTTCAGCTGGAATTACAATTGGTGGTGAGATTACTACTACTGGTGGAAACTCAACTAATTGGAATACAGCACATGGATGGGGTAACCATGCTAGTGCTGGATATTTAACTGGTTTGAGTGCTAGTTCTCTTAATGATCTATCAGATGTTTCAACAGCATCACCTGGTGCTGGTCAGATATTACAGTACAATAGTTCTACATTAAAGTGGGAAGCAGCAGATCAGGTGATACCACCTAGCGGTGTTGAGAAGGGTATGATTATAATCTGGTCTGGATCGATCAGTAACATACCAGATGGTTGGGCATTGTGTGATGGTTCTGTAGTTAATGGAGAACAGACTCCTGATCTAAGAGATAGATTTGTTGTTGGTGCTTCTATAGGATCTGGTAACGTAGGTGAAACATATTCTGTTGATGATACTGGTGGTAATGATTTAATAACTTTGACCACTGCTCAGATGCCTTCTCATGCTCATGGTTTGAATGATTCTGGGCACTCACATACTGCGACTGGATCCCATACTCATGGTGTTACAGATGATGGACACTCTCATGACATATCTGATAGTGGACACTCTCATAGTTGGAGTGGTAGTGGATCATCTAGTTCACATAGTCACACCTTCAGTACTGGATCTAGTCAGGGTTCTCACTCTCACTCTATGAGTGGTAGTGTTAGTGGAAACACAGGTAGTGGTGGAAATCATGGTCATAGTGTAAGTGATCCTGGACACCAACATACAACTGCTATACCTTCTGGAAGTACAGGTGTTGATACTGATAGTCATGGAGCTGATACTACTGTTGTTTCTGGTGCTTCTATAAATTCATCGTGGGCTTCTAATACTGGTATAAGTATCAGTAGTGGTGGTGGTCACAGTCATAGTTTCTATGGAAATGTTGGTGGTAATACAGGTAATGCTGGTGGACACACTCATAGTGGTGGTACAGGTAGTGCTAGTCCATCTGTTTCTGTATCAGGATCTGTTGGTAGTTCTAACTCTAGTGTAACTGTAGATAGTAATCCAACTAGTATCTCGATTGCAGATGCAAGCTTGAGTCTTGGATGTGATACTCAGACTACTGGTGCTACTGTTTTAACTACTGGTGGTGGTAACAATATAGACATCAGACCAAAATACTATGCTCTCTGCTACATCATGAAGGTCTCCAGTGGTTCTGGTGGAGGCGGTGGCGGTGGCGGTAGTGCTAATGTATCTACTGATGATACTGCTCCATCAACTGCAATAGATGGTGATCTATGGTGGGATTCAACTGATGGTACACTTAAGATCTACTATCAAGATCCTGATTCATCACAGTGGGTTTCTGCAACACCACCATTATCCCAGACAGATTATATTAAACTGAGTGATTTGAAGACTGTCGTTGCAGCATCTACTGACTTCGCTGATTTCCAAACAAGAATAGCAGCTCTATAGGATAAATAAACTGGAAGGAGTAATCTAAGCATGGCCATAAATTTTCCCTCAACCGCAGGGCAACTAACTGATGGTAGTTTCACCTATACTACAGGTGGGAGGACTTGGGCGTGGGATGGTGTTGCTTGGGAATCTGTTGGAGTATCAAGTACAGGTACAGATGATTTAGCAACAGTTACAAACAGAGGTGCTACTACTAATGTACAACTTACTCTTGATGCTGGATTTGTAAGTGGTGGTACATCAACATTTACTGGTGGAACAAGTAATTTACAATGGAGTCCAGCTGGTGATTCACTGAAATGGGGTGATGGTGCAGCTGCATTGTTTGGTGCTAGTGATGATCTAGCAATATCTCACACCACTGCTGATGGTAATAGGATAGTTGCTTTAACTGGTCTAGAAATTTGTAGTGATGCTATTGCTTTAAAGAATCAAGCAAGTAGTTCTACACTGATTGAAGCATCTGAGGGTGTGGGTGGTACTGTAAAACTATATCAGAATAATGTAGCCAAGGTTACTGTAACAAATTTAAAAACCACTATAGCAAATATTTTAGAAGCTTCTGGTTTAACCTACCCTTCAAGTGATGGTCTGTCTGGACAAGCTATAGTTACTGATGGATCGGGTGGTCTTAGTTTCGGATCCTTTGCTGTTAATGAGACACTTGATAGTGTAGCTGATAGAGGAAGTAGTACTGATCAAACACTATCAATTGGTGGTCTTATATTAGCAGATACAGATTCAATAACTTTTGGTACAGGATCTGATTTCACTATTGTCCATACAGGTAGTAAGAGTCAGATAAAACATTCCAATGCTGGTAATCCATTATCAATTGAGAGTGCACATGATATTGACTTATTAAAGAATGGAACCAGTGACCTTCTTGCTAAGTTTGTTCCTGATGGAGAGGTTAAGTTATATCATTCTGCAGCAGAGAAATTAGCTACTACGGCGACAGGAATTACAGTCAGTGGTGTTGTTACTGCTACTGGTGGTACTTCAACAGATTGGAATGAAGCTCATGGTTGGGGTGATCATGGTGCTGCTGGATACTTAACTTCAATGGGTAACGAGACTGATCCAGTTTTTGTTGCTCATGCTGCATATAATATTACTGGTACTAAGATAACTAACTGGGATGCAGCATATGCATGGGGTGATCATGCTTCTGGTGGGTACGTAGCACTAACTGCTTTGTCTGTTGGTGCACCAAATGCTGCTAGTGGTAACGGAAACATAACATATAACAGTGCAAATGGAGTCTTTTCATTCACCCCACCAGATCTTAGTAATTATTTAACATCCTATACAGAGACCAGTACTCTTGCTAATGTTATTGCTAGAGGATCAACATCAAATAACTCTGCTACCATTGGTGGTAATGGTAGTACAGGTGGTATCACGATTGCTGATGGTCTTTTATCAGTAAGAACAGGCACTGGAAACGTGGCATCTATCGACCTCTATTGTGAGGTTAGTAATGCACATAAGGTAAGTGTAAAAGCACCAGCACATGCTAACTTTAGTGGTAACATTAACTTCACGTTACCTGGAACTCACGGTACTGTAGATCAAGTTTTACGTACAGATGGATCGGGAAATACAAGTTGGGTCAATCAGTCTGGATCTTATACTGAGACTGATACACTTTCTTCAGTAACTGGTCGTGGTAATACAACTACAACTGCTATAACTGTTGGTGGACTGACTGTTTCTGCTGGTAATTCTGTTGCAGAGTTAAACTTATCTACTGATAATAACAATCAATACCTAGTAACATTAAAAGCTCCAGCAGCATCCTTATTATCTGGTAACACAACCTTTGTATTCCCACCAAATAACGGTACTGCTAACCAAGTTCTTATCAGTGATGGATCTGGTAATACATCTTGGTCAACTATATCAGGTGGTGGTGGTGGCGGTGGAGCTAGCGTTACTATTAATGATGCAGCACCTACTACACCTAGTGCTGGAGACTTATGGTGGAACTCTAACGCTGGTCAGTTAAAGATCTATTACAACGATGGTAGTAGTTCACAGTGGGTTGATGCTGCTGGTGGAGGTGGAGGAGGTGGTTCTGGTATAACAGTGTACTCTGGTGTAGCAAACTATCCACTTGCTTCAACTCATGAAGGACAGATAGCATATGCTAGTGACATTAATGCAATGCACTACTCTGATGGAAGTGATTGGATAGGTCAGAGAATAGTTACTACATCAGAAGCTAATTCTGATTTTGATACCTTGTTGGGTAACTATGAGAAGACATATGCTCTTTCTGCAAATGAACATACTGCTGGTAGTGTATCAGAGAATAGTGCTAGAAAGATTATCAAGTTGGTTGATAATAGTGGTACAGATTCAGGTAAGTTTACTCTTAATGTTGGTACTGGTTTAACATCAACACTTACTACTGATACATGGAGTAATCAATCTATAAATCTAGGTCTATCACTTGGAAGTATTCACAACTATACTTTGAGTGCAGTTGTTAATGCTGGACCTAATGCTACTGACTTGAGGTTGGGTGATTCTGTTAGAAATATTAGCAATAATATTAAATTTGCTGGTGCTGATGGTCTTAGTGTTGAGAGAACAGATGCTAATACAATAACCTTCAGGCAAGGTGGTACTTCGGTTACTCAGTACACCGATGATATGGCGAAGGATGCTGTATGGTCTTCCATAAGCAACGGTACTCATACTGGTATTACTTTTGCCTATGATAGTGGTACAAAATTCCTCAGTGCTACCGTTACTGGTGGTGGTGGAGGAGGAGGTGGATTAACCTATACATTAACTGGTAGAAATACAAGTTCCACTAATGCATTCATTGATCTAACAGATGATGATACAACTCCAACTGTTAACAGTATAGAATTCATTGGTAGTAATGGAACTGATGTTGCTTGGGATGGTGCTAACAAAAGAATTACTATCAACAGTTATGATTACGCAGTAGGAGCTAATGCTGCTGCTAGTGGTAGTGGAGGTATAGCATTAGTTAGTGGTACATTTACATACACACCACCTGACCTAGCAAGTTACTTAACATCTGTACCTCAAGCATCAGCATCAGTTCTTGGTGGTATAAAAGTAGGTACTGGTCTTACTATTGATGCTGCTACTGGTGAGCTTAGTGCTAATGCTGGAGGATATACACTACCTACTGCTGGTGTTACTGCTAGTGGAACTCTTGGTGGTGTTAAGGTTGATGGTTCTACTGTTACTATTGATGGTAATGGAGTCATCAGTTCAACAGGTGGATCAACTGCTCCATCTATAGGTGATGTTAATGCAACATCAACTAGTATTGCTGATAATGCACGTGGTGAAGTAACAATTACAGGACACAAAGGGTATGTTCTTTATAAGATTACTTCATCACATGAAGCTTGGATAAGATTATATGTTGATGATGCTACAAGACAAACTGATAAAGATAGAAGTGAAGGTGCGGATCCAGCACCAGGTAGTGGTGTAGTAGCAGAGGTTAGAACTTCTGCAGCAAATCAAGAAGTTCTTATAACACCTGGTGTTATGGGATTCAATAATAATAATCCAAGAGACGAAAACATTTACGTTTCAATAAATAATAGAAGCGGTTCAGCCGCCACTATACAAGTGACCCTAACCGTTCTAAAAATAGGAGAGTAGTTCCAATGGCAGTAAACTATGGTACAGTAAATGTAAATTCAGATCAGACTGGATGGACTAGACTTGATGTGTTAAATGCATTGGAGGAGGTCTTTAGTGATTTAGGATATCATGGAGGAACTGCAAAGACTGGTGTTCCTGTCTGTGCTTTGTGGCCAGGTCAGACCAATAATGAAGAACCAGTTTCTTATTTCAATGGACTAGAGGGTAGTAATGCTGAAAATTATGATTGGATGCATTGTGGTGGTACTCTGACTAATAATTCTAGTAGAGCAGAAAGAAAGTTCCAAGTAACTGCTAATGGTACTACATCATATTATGTACAAGAGACTTGGGAACCTACTGATATTAATGTTGCTTCTGATACTCTAACTGTTCCTTATAATGTTGTACTAACAACAGGAACAGAACTTAAGTTTATTCCTAGTGGTGGAGATGCTAACAATGTTATTGGTGGACTAGCACTCAACACTTCTTATTGGGTTATTCGTGTTAGTACTACTGAGATAAAGTTAGCAGCAAACTCAACTGATGCTGGTAATGGTACTGCTATTACTTTAACTGGTGCTCCTACTAATGGATGGGGATCTACTACTAAGTTCTTTAAACCACAGTCAGGTTCAGCTAACCAAGCGATCACTACCTATCAAGGAGATTGGTTACAATTTAATGTTGATGCTACTGGATTCCATGTATGTTCTGGTAGTTCATATGATGCTAATAAAACTTTAGAGCTTGCTAATGCAGCAAACATGGAAGTTGGTGGTGGTCATGCACCTGGTTCTAATTCTGGATACATTACTGATAATGGTACAACAACAGTCAATTTTTATACTGGATATTGGATACAGTCAGAAGATAATACTAATGTAGAAAGCTTTGATAAACCATCTAGTTTACCAAAGGGTAATGTGCATCAAGGATATCATTATGCTCCACCAGCAGGACAGATTGGACCATCTGGTAGTAGAGTAGTTGAGTATTGTTATGCTAATGATACTAATGCAACTATGAAGGCAAGCATTACTATATTACCAAAGTATACTAGTCAAGCTCAAAATTTTGATCCTTATTGGGATGTTGATATTGCAGGTACTGTTGGTGGTGCAGCTGCAGAAAAAGTATTGAAGTTAAGAGTATCACGATGGCATTATGGACGTTCATACACATATAGAGGTCGAGTTAAGTCCGTACATGTTCTTAATTCAACTGATGGGTGGAGTGGTACTCCAACATTTACTATTTCTGGTACAGATATAGGTGGTGTTACTCCTGGAAATGATGTAAAGTTTGGAACCAATACAGATGAATCTGCTGCTGATGTTGGTGATGGTACATGTAGTCTAGTGTTTACAGATTATGGTGCTGGTACAAGCTTCTATCAGAAGAGTGCTACTGGTGACTATGCTGTTCTGAAACTAGTACATGATGCTGCTAAAGAATGGGGAACTACTTACTGGGTTTTTGCTCCAAGTCAGACTAATCCCTACGTGATGAGGGTATTCGGTGGTGCATATTGGGAGACTCAAAATTGTTGGGGAACGACAGCAACACCAGATAATACTAGTAGATCCGATTATGATTGGAAAGGTTTGTATGGATTTATGGATGGTATCTATGCTGGAACTACACACTGGAGTTATTATGTAGATCCAAATGATTCTCAAACTTATTATTATAAAATATACTTTGCTGCTTCTTCTCAACCAACAGATTATAAATTACGTCTTAAGTATTGGAAACCAGTTGCACCAATGGATACTTCCTATGCTGTAATACAATTCCTTCAAGTTGTTAATGATCAACCGACAGAGTACCATACTTTCTCTTTACCTACAAATGGATTTGGAGCTACTAGTCCAGGTGTAGATCTAGATCATTTGTTTCTTGGTCACATCATAGAGTACGATAAAGGATCTGGTGGTACTAACGCTACCCGATCTGTTGATATTGATATGATACTCCCTGGATATGATTACAGTACTAGTCACCCAGGATATGAACCTGCAAATACTGCAAGTCTAAGTATGGAGAGTGCATATGGATACTTAAGAAACACTGGAAGTTCATATGGAAGACAAAAAGATAGGTGGTCGTGTAATATTCATACTGATAATGATTATACTTACAAGAGTATACTACAGTACTATAGAAATCATAATTATGATAACACGAATTCAGCTATGGATTACTATCGACCAATTAAGGGAATACCATTACTGAATTGCTTTGCACCATGTCCATACTATCTTCCTGATGATTTTGTAATGATACAGATAGCATCTACACCAGGTCTTACTGCTTACACGACAGGTGATACTATTACTATTAGTGGTAGTGAAAAGTATGAGATTATAGTAGCAAGTTATGATAACTCTGTTCAAGGACTTGATGGTGTATCCAGTGGTTCTACTATTGGTATGGCTTTCTGTGCGAGGATTGTAGGTTAATGGCTGATTATACTCTTACAGGTTTAGGAACTGTACAAACACATACAGTTTCATCTACGAGGATGAAGCACACATCAGTTGTGTGGATACTTAAATCTATGTTTAGTTCTTTAGATCATGGTACTGGTACAGTTAATGATTATCTTATGAGTAATTTGAAATCATCGAATCAACCTAATCCTACAGCAAATGGACACAGACCAGAGCTTGCGAAAGGTAATGGTAGAAGACCTGTCTATGGTCAACAATATCCACGTGGTTATTATAATAAATAGCCCAGCAGACAAGAGGTAAATGTAAATGGCCATAAATTTTCCATCGAGTCCTAATGTAAATGATACTCATACCCATAGTGGTAAGGAGTGGACATGGAATGGTACATCTTGGGTTCTTAGTACATCAGGAGGTGGTTATACTTTACCTATTGCTACTTCTGGTGCTCTTGGTGGTATCAAGGTAGGTAGTAGATTAACTATTAATGCTGCTACAGGTGTCTTGGATGCTGATGTACAAGCGAGTAGTTATGGTGATAGTGATGTTGATACACATCTTAATAGTGGTGGTGCTGGTTCAGGTGAAATTCTTCAATGGAACGGATCTGATTATGCTTGGGTAGCACAATCTAATACTACTTCATTTACTGCTCTAACTGATACACCAAACTCTTACAGTGCTGACCAGTGGGTAAAGGTTAATGCTGCTGGTAATGCTATTGAATTTACTACTGCTCCTGCAATACCAAATCTTAACGCTGTATTGGGTGTAGGTAATACTAGTTCAACAGCAGCAACAGTTGGAGATCTTACTTGCGATAACTTAACTGTTAATGGTACTCAGACAATAATTAATAGTAACACTGTAAACATTGGAGATAATATACTTGTTCTGAATAGTGATGAGACAGGTACTCCATCACAGAATGGTGGACTTGAAATTGAAAGAGGTACATCTACCAATGTATCACTTCGTTGGAATGAGACTACAGATAAGTGGCAGTATACTAATGACGGTACTACCTTCTCTGATATTGGTAGTGGTGGAAGTACTTATACTGATGGTGATGTAGATGCTCGTATTAATACTGCTACTGCTACATCTAATCAACTTCTTAGCTGGACTGGAACCGATTATGCCTGGGTAGCAGATGCTGATACAAATACAGATAACTTTACAGGTTTAACAGATACACCATCTACTTTTACTGCTAATAAATGGTTAAAGGTTAACTCAGCTGGTAGTGCTTTAGAATGGACTGATGCTCCTGCTGCTGGTGTTGTTACTGATGATACTGCACCTGCTTCACCTAGTGATGGAGATCTATGGTGGGATTCTGATAGTGGAAGGTTAAACGTATACTATCAAGATGCTGATAGTTCTCAGTGGGTAGATGCTAGTCCATTAGGAGCTCCTAACATACAAGGAGATATGACTGGTCATATTATACCTACATCTAATGCTTCGTATGACTTAGGAAATGCAAGCTATAAGATAAGACATTTGTTCTTATCAGATAACAGTTTAAAGTTTGGTGATACACAAAAATCTTTAGGTGTTAGTGGAACTGGTCAACTACAGTTTGATGGTAAGGATCTTCTACAGAATGTAGTTCTTAGTGGCCTAGATAATAATCAAACCATTAAATATAATGGTACGAACTGGGTCAATGAAGCTATCTATAATGATGGTGCTCTGGATGCTCGTATTAATACTGCTACTGCTACATCTAATCAACTTCTTAGCTGGACTGGTAGTGATTATGATTGGGTTGATGCACCAACTCAAGGACCACCAGCATTTCAATCTAGTTGGAGGATACCATTATGACCGCAACAGTTTATAGAGGAACCTTATTAGGTAATAGTACAGACCATGTTCAACAATTTTATAGCAATACCACTGGTGGTAACGTAAGAATTGTATGGTACTACCTCCAAATGGGTGGTACTTATCCATCTGGATGTAATATGTGGGCTGGTGTAACAACACCGAGTGCTAGTACTAGTCCAGGAGATGCTAATACTATTAAATTAGATAGTTTAGGTAACGGTAATTTTATGACTGGAAAATGTTTGGGAAGATATGCTGCTAATCAATATACATCAGACGGTGCTGGTGGTGCGGCTGGACATTTCCCAAATGAATTTGTACTAGCTAATGGTGATAAAATGTGGTTGTTTATTCCTGCACAAGTTGGTGATGCCCAACATGAGTTTGCAATGAAATATAATTTTGTAGCAATACCAGAATAAATTATGACAGCAACAGTATATAGTTTAAATGCTTCCAGTAACCAGTCTGGAACTCTACTTAACCATCAGAACACTTCTGGTGGTAATGAGAGGGTGATTATAAATTATATAAGGATGAAGAAACAGACTGCCGTTAACGGATATATGAATCTTTTGTTCGGACCTACTAGTGATCTTTGTAATCTAAAGATAACTTATTGTACTGCTTTTGGTAAGCATGTAGCATGTAGTTATGATATGTACAATAATAATGGTCACAATGGTCATAAGTTTCAGTCACATAGTGGTTCTGGTGCAAACGAAGAACTAAATGCACCAACAGAAATAATGCTCGCTGACCAAGAGTATTTCCAAATCACTTGGTATGGTCAAAGCTTTATCCAAGGATGTAATATAGTAGTAATACCAGAGGCATAACTATCATGGCTACAACAGTATACAACGGAAATTCAGCAACATCAGTAGTCCATACTAATAGTAGTGGTGGTAATCAGAGAATCCTGATATATTATCTTGCATGTAAGGATTCTGATGGTTCAGCTCCTGTCTATGTTAAGTACGGAAACCTTACCAACATGAACATCACTGATGGGATATGTAGAGTTACAGTTGGTTTGAATTTGTACTACTCTACTAACAATAATAATACGATGCACATGGGTAAGGCTGGTGGATATAGTGGATCTTTCCCTGATGGTACTCACAATGAACCACCAATTCCATTGGAGGGATATATATCTGATGGACAAACCTTTGAGATTACTGGAACTCAATGGGGTAATATACTCGGTTACAATTTCATAGTAATAGACGAATAACATGGCTATAAATTTCCCATCGACACCTTCACTTAATGATGTCCACACTCACAGTGGTGTTAGTTATAAGTGGGATGGAAGCACATGGAAAGCAGTAGGTAGTACAGCAACTTTTGATGGAAATCTATCTGTTGATTTAACTGTTGATACTAATGTATTGAAAGTTGATACTTCTAATAATCAAGTTGGTATTGGTACTGCTACTCCTAACAGTCTTCTACATTTGTATCAACCTACTGATGCTGTGTATATTACCTTTGGTCAAGGTCAACACAATACAAACTACTGGGTTGGAACTTATGGTACTACTGCTGGATTCTTTATAGAGCAGGGTAGTAGTAATAACATGTTATTAGAAGCAGATGCTTCTGATTATGTTTCATTGTGGGGTGCTGGAACTAAGCGACTTGAGACTACTAGCACTGGTGTCACAATAACAGGAGACTTAAATGTTACTGGTAATGGTTCTTATACTGACAGTGATGTTGATACACATTTGAATCAATCAAATCCAACTAGCGGTCATGTTCTTAGTTGGAATGGTTCAGACTATGCATGGACAGCTCAGACTGGAGTAACTTATGATTTAACAGCATCAGGTGGTAGTGTCGCCGAAGAAGAAAAAATATTACTCACTGGTAGTGATAGTAGTGAAGATGCTGTAACGCTTGCTGTTGATGCTAGTTCTAGTCTAACAATAGCACGTGCTAACAATAAGATAACATTTGGTGGTGGAACCTACAGTGCTGGTACTGGATTGAGTCTTAGTGGTACTACATTTAATGTTACTTCTACATACACAAGCTCAAGAACAACTGCTGCTGCAACAACATCAAGTATAGCTGATCAAGCATCAGCTAACATAGACATTACTGCAGCAAAAGCTTACGCACTACTTAAGATACAAACATCTCATGCAGCATGGGTAACTCTTTACACTGATACTACTAGTAGATCTGTTGATGCTAATAGAAACATAACAACTGACCCACTACCAGGTTCAGGTGTTGTTGCAGAGGTACTACTATCTGATGGTGGTGTACAGAAAATTACTCCTGGTTTGATAGGATACAATGATGATGCAACACCAAGTACTACAGTCTATGCAAAGGTTCAGAATAGAAGTGGTAGTGCTGCTACCATAACAGTAACACTCCATTACCTTGCTCTAGAGGGTTAATATGGCTCAGTATATTGTAACGCTGAAGCAACGTGATCAGTTAGATGGTTTCTATGCTGATATGAAATCAGGTGGGTACACCTGTGTTAACAAGAGACCTATTAGTAGGAATACACATTATGATTTAACTGAAAGTCAAGCAGATACTATTGCTAGTGACTCAAGAGTTCTTGCTGTAGAGTTACATCCAGATGAGAATCCTAATATTGTTTTTGGTCCAGATGGATATTGGAACAACGAACAAGCTGTTGCTGGTGGTGAATTTGCTAAGGGTCAACCTGCAAACTCAGATCAAAGACAATGGGGGCAGTTACACTGTGCTGGTGATGATGCACAAAGAAGAAAAGGAACATGGGGTTCTGGATCAGTTGCTGATACTGCTGAATGGTTTAATAATGGTAAGCATGTTGATGTAGTTATCTGTGATGATAATGCTGCTTATGATTGTCAAGATTGGTACAGTACACTTGACCCAGCTCAGACTAGATACGTTCAGTATGATTGGTATGCTAATCATAACTCACAAGTACTTGGTGGTATAGATGATGATGGATACACATCAGCACCTAGTAATTATCAAGAGTACTTCCCTAATGGTGGACATACAGATTTTCATGGTACTCATGTAGCAGGTACTATTGCTGGTAAACATTATGGGTGGGCTACTGAAGCAAACATCTATAACCTTCAGTGTTTGGGTGGTATGGGTTCTCCAGTGCCTATCCTTTTACTGTTTGATTATTTGAGAGCATTCCATAATAATAAAGCAATTAATCCTGAGACAGGACATAAAAATCCTACCATCACAAATCATAGTTGGAGTTCTAGGTATGATTATCAAGAGAATTATCCTAGTGGATATCAAATTGCGGATATAACTAACGTACATTGGAGAGGAACTACATACACCTCATCCAATCCTGGTCCATCTGGTTGGACTATGGCTGGTATTGAAAGAGACTTTGGTGTTGGTCAATGGCATAGAAGAATTCCTATCTACTACACATCAGTAGCTGCTGATGTTGAGGATGCTATAGAGGATGGTGTAGTAGTTATTGCTGCAGCAGGTAATACAGATTTCTATGTTGCAAGTGATTCTTCAAGTCCCGATTGGAATAACTTCTTTACTTTAGCATTGCAAGGTAGTCATTATTATAATAGAGGATCATCACCAGGAAATGCACCAGGTGCTATCTGTGTTGGTTCTCTTGATAAAGCTAGTGACTTCTCTAAGTCGTGGTTCTCAAACTTTGGTGAGGCAATAGATGTATGGGCTCCTGGTACTGATATTGCATCAGTGTATAATAGTAGTGGTACTCAAGACCTCAAGTATGGTGGAGATAATTATTACTATTCTATAAGTGGAACAAGTATGGCATCACCACAGGTGTCTGGTGTAGCAGCATGTCTAGCAACAGGTAAAGAAAGGTTTACTAATAGTGATGTAAAAGGTTTCCTTCAGAACTACTGTAAGGATGGTGATATGACCTTTGATAATGGGTATACATCTGCAAGGCATCAAACATACCCAGTGCAACTTACTGCAACTGCAAATGGTTGGGATGTAACTGGTGATCAAAGGTACGGTGAGCATATTAATGTTATTAATCCTATGATTGAGATCTTTGAGGGTGATACAATAGACTTTCAGCTAATGGTTGGTGGAGCTCCTCTTTATATTACAACATCTCCTGTAACTGGGTTGTCTGGTGGTGCAACACCACAAGGACAAGTCTCTTGGTTCCCACATCAAGGTGCTAGTACAACTGGAACCTATCAAGCAAGTCCAGGGTGGCCAGGTACTGCTGGTGATTACTACTATGTGTGTGGTGATATGACCTTATCATTTACTACATGGCCACAAGGTATTCTTAGAGTTCATCCCCCACTACACTTCGATGACTCACATATCGGTGCTGGATCTGTAAACAAATATTTGTTAGCAGCAAACCCAAGACCAGTAGCAGATGGGTTTCCTAGTAGATGGTATCAACAACAACTTAAGGGTAGAAGAAGAGATGATGAAGTCGTCTCAGATAACCCACCCAATATGCAACTCTATCCTAGAGAGAACGTATACCATAGAGGATTTAATATACATCAAAGGATTCCAACTTATCTTACTGCAGTATCTCCTACTTCTGTAAATGAAGGAGATTCATTCACAACAACAATTACTACAACTCATGTTGCTGATAATACTATTCTTTATTGGGAGTTAACTGGTGTATCCTCTGCTGATTTCTCATCAGGAGCACTAACAGGAACATCTACTATATCAAATAATTCTGCTACGTTCTCACATACGGTTGATGCAGATGGTACTACTGAGGGAACAGAGACTGCTACTATCAAAGTTTATACTGATTCTGCAAGAAGTAAACAGATTGGTAGTACTTTAACTGTTACTATTGCTGATACTTCAGACGCTAGTCAAACATTCACATCAACAGGAACCTTTACTGTTCCTGCTGGTGTAACTACTCTTAGTGCATATGCTGTTGGTGGTGGCGGTGGATCTGGGTATCAAGATAGTCAAGGTGCTGGTGCTGGTGGAGGTACAGTTTGGGCTGATGATATTTCTGTTACTCCAGGTGAAATTCTAATAGTTGGTGTAGGTACTGGTGGTAATGGTGGAGTACAAATTATAGGTAATCAAACACAACCTCCTGGTACTACTAATTATGGTCTTCAGGGAACCACTTCATATGTTCAACGACAATCTAATAACGAATTTATTTTGAAAGCTTACGGTGGTGCTGCTAATGGTAGCAATGGTGGACAAGGAGAATTTTACATGGGTAATGGAAAGGTAGTATCTGGTGGAGATGGGAGAAATCAGGGTACTACTGGTAGTGGTGGAACAGGGCAGTACCAATGGTATAATGGTGGAGGAGGAGGTTCTTCTTATAAAGGTAGCGGTAGTCCTGGTGGACAAAGTAATAATGCGGATGGTGGAACAGGAACTGCAATAAAAGCAGGAACTACTGGAGAAGCTGGATCTGCTTTTGGAGCAGAGCATCCATATAAAGGTGGTAATGGTGGATTGTATGGTGGTGGAGGAGGAGTAGGAAGTGGTAGTGTTGGAAGTAATAGAGGTGGTTCAGGTGGAGATGGTGGAGTTCGTCTAAGTTGGGGTACTCCTATTGGTGGTGGAGACGATCATATAAACGGAAGGCACAGTATTAAATTCCTAGGTAAGAATTCTCCAGACTACGTTGAATTTACACCACCATCTTCTAATCATTTTCATTTGTATAATGGTGATTGGACTATAGAGTTCTGGCATAAAGGAATATACAACTTCAATTATACAGGTAACAATGATTATAGGAATCACCAATGGGGTAACTCTACTTTTATAGCAGGTATTGATGATAATGATGATACTGTATGGAAGATGGCTGCTGATAGCACAACATATGCGAAATTGATGTGTTGGTATGAAGGTACTGGTGAGTATCCAATATACACTCCAACTGGTAACAATAGTTTTACTGAAGGTACTGAAAATTATTGGACTCATCATTGTTATATGAGACAAGGTAATGTTATAAAATACATAAAAGGAGGTAGTGCTTATCATCAATACAGTCAGAATTTCCTTACAACATCTATGAATGATACTGCTACTACTAAAATAAGAATTGGTGCTGGAATAGGAACCTATGGTAGAGGAATTTTTGGAAGTCTGTCTAATGTTCGTGTGGTTGTAGGAACTGCTGTCTATGCAAATGATTACATGCGTATGGATCAGGTTGGACCTCATAGAAATATAGCCAACACTAAATTGTTAGCTGCTAACGGTCCTAATATTACTGATGCCTATTGGGGGCCTGGTATTTCTGCTGGAACTGTTACTACCAGTGGTTCAAACCATGCTACCTACAATTCCGAGCATCCTTTCGATCAATATGATGGTGGTATATAAAACGTATAAATAAAAGAGCCTTATCATGTGTTATAATGGTAGATGAAATAAAAAAAGAAGAGGTAGTTGAAGAGAAAGAAGAGAAGAAAGGTATATTTGCTAGAGCAAAAGATGCTATTCTTCCCGACCCCGAAGAGCAAGCAGCAATCATCAGTACATTTGTCAGAATTACTGTGCTGGCCTGGTCTGGAGGCATCTTAACTTTAAACTATGTCGCCATACCTGGTGTCCCTCAACAGAAAATAGATCCGACATTTATAGCTTCAGTTTTTACAGGAGTTTTGGCAAGCTTTGGCATCCAAACTGCTTCTAAGAAAGGTGATGGTACTATGAAGATGGACAAGAATGGTAACGCTGTTAATGGTAACGGTGGTCCTCCTCCTGTCACAGCAAAAGATATTGAAGCGATCATAGCGAAAGCTGGACCGACTCAAACAATACGTATTGAACAAGCACCTCTTAAAATTATTGGTGTATCCGATACTGATAAAAAAGAACCTTATAAATTATAGTCATGAAATTTAAGTTTAACGATATTGCTAACGCAATCAGTATAGTATCAGGAGTATCACTCGCTGGTATTATTGGAGTAGGATCCTATGTATATCTAAACAAGGATGCTATTGTAGATGACATCAAAGATGCAGCGATTGAGTCTGTGATGGGTGGCATGGGTGCTGGTGCTCTTGGTGGTGCTGGTGCTCTTGATCTAAAGTTACCTGCTGATCAAGCATCTACACCTTCTGCTGCCCCATTTGCACTTCCTAATTAGGGAAAAGGGAAAAAAATTTTCCAGCAAAAAATTACCCCTTAAGGTTTTCTTATGGACTTACAGAAGATAGCTTCGACTGGGACAGCAGTGACTGTCCTAGGAACTGGTGCGTTTGTTGGTGGCAATCATGTTGTTGACCAACGAACTGGTGGTCCAGAGCGAAGACAAGGTGAACAGATAGAACAGATAAGGCAGGTGGTTGCTGAAGAGTTGTATTTACAACTCAAGGATGCATTCCCACCTAGAACTGGTGGTGTCTCTGGTAAAAAGGATGCACCACCTTTAAACTATAGACAACAGATACAATGAGTCATCCTAATGGTTACACTAAGGAGATGGTCAAGGATCTCTTAGGATCCTCTTGGCCTACTATGCCTGAAGGTCACGAGACTGGTAATCAGATGAGAAGAAGGAAAGGTAATGAGATGAGAGCAGGGAAGAGACCCTATCCAAAGTATCCATCAAAGGAGTCAAGGATAGCAGACACTTCAGGTATGTTTGATGAGAATGGACAATACATATATCCAGAGGGATCTGGATTTAATTATATGGATAAAGTAGATCCTAATTCTGAATGGAATTGCACAGGTGGTAAAGTATCATGATCGATAATTCACAACTATCTTCTTACTATGAGAAGCAAGCAGAACAAGATAAAGCACTTGAAAAGCTTACTACTACAGTAGATCATCAAAAGGAATCAGTTGATGACCTTGATGATAGGATGCGTAGCTTAGAGAAGCAAGTATGGGGTGCTGGTGCAGTCCTTGCTGTTGTCTTTGGTGGTATTGGTATCGTCAGTCAGATGGAAGGTGTTAACATGTTCCCAGTAGGAGAGCATGAACATGAGATTGATCGTAAGCATCTCGTAGAGTCTGAGGTGTACAATAAGATGTTTAATCAAACTAAATGAGCATTAGAATCCCATTGATAGGGATTGGAAATCAAACTATCCCTAGAGTTACCGTTAATGGTACAGGCATACCTCTTGTGCAGCCTATTAATTCTGGTGTTAGATCTATTAATAATATTCAGATAGCAGATAACCGTGTCTGGATGGCCACACCACCACAAGCAATACCAATAGCTGTTCCAGTCACTGTTAATGCTGGTACACCTGTTGTTTATATGCCTGGTTGTGTCACAGTACACAAAGAGAATGCTAAGAGGGATCCATCTAGCAATAAGAATCTAGTAAACGATGATCCTAAAGGACAGACCACACTGTGTGACGCTGGTATGCCTTCGTATTATCCAGTAGACTATGATTCTAGAGAATTATTTTGGCAGACAATTAATACAGAACCAGAAGAAGGTGATAAAGGTATTGAGACAGAAGAACAAGATCCTATAGATGCACCTGCACCACCTCCACCACCCCCTGCTGGAGGTGAGACTGCTGAAGAGGTAGAATGTCCTCCTCTTAATGCGAGACGCATTGGAGACCTGAATCAGGCAGGTACAGAGAAGATCAAAGAATATAAACTGACAGTTGATGGTAAGAGATGTGAAACCATATGGGAACCTGTTCCAGTAATAGAGCAATATCTACCATCAGTTGCAACTATATCTACGACAGCAACAATCGCTACTGTGGCGACAGCGAGTGCCCTATTTGCCAAACCCCTAGCAGATCTGCTCCTGAAGGTTGTGAAACCTGTCGTGAAGAAAGCGATTGCGAAAGTTCAGAAGATGCTTGGGAAGACTCCTCGGAAGCCGACCCTGACTGAGAAGATGACTGATCAGTATCGAGAGAAGAAGGGTCTACTTCCGATGAAGAGGAAGTAGAAGGGTCATTGAATGTAGGTTGTGGAAACTCATGGGTGTGTGGTTTGATAGTACCACCTGGATTTGTTACTACAACGTCAGCACATACAGATGCATAAGGTGACTTAGGATGGAACATGATACCAGCCTTGAGGAGCTCACCACAATTTTTTAGTCTTGCGATCTCAAAATCTAATCTTTTATTAGCAGTTGCTTGTGTAACAGATGCTATCTGTGCTTCTGCTGCAGCAGCACACTTACGTTGCATACCTCTGTTCAATGGTATGGATAGAGTAGCAGAAAGTCCTAGGTTAAAGGACTGGTTTGCCCTCATGTCTGTACGTACAGGCTTATACCATGATGGAGTCATCTCTCCACCACTATCAACTACATCTGGTACACCATTAGCACTGTCTATATCTTGAATGATTGTAATGTCTGAACCATCGGGGAACCACCTGATAGTATCACCTGCAGTGTTACCATCACTACCATCAGAGACATAGGTTCTATCATCGTACCAATCTTCCCAAGGATAGTTCTTAACAGTAACATAGGTAGGAACCATCTTACCTGTAGCATCAGTGACATTATACTGTGGTTCGTTATAGAAATCTTCCCAAGGATCCTTTCTACTATCAGCAAACTGAATGTATGGTGTCATGTTAAGAGTCGTACCTTGACATGATACACCACCACCATAGGTGTTAGTGACGTATGGACCTTGTAATACTTGTATTGCCTGGTTCGTGACTGAGCCAGAACTATTAGCGATAGGATTAGCAGTAGCAGATACACCACCAACACCTTGTGCTAAGGCTTTCATTGGTAGTAAAGAATTAATGCCGAGAACTGCTGCTGCTACTGCGTAAACACGCTTGTTGTGTCGGTGACGGACTGGATTGCGGTGACTCTCTGTATGAGAGTTTGATTTGTCATCCCTGGTCCTTGATAGCTCTGGGTGAATTGAAACGCTGCACCTGGAGTCGTCTGCGTGAAGTTGCTTTGACTTGAAAAGTCTAATGTATCGTGAGAAGATGTTACTGCTCCCGATACCATGTCTCCATTGGTTCCGATGCTTGGAGATACTGTCACGGTTGATGTGTTCACATTGGGATTGAGTGGTTCTCCGTTGTTGGAAACCCCTACCCCTGTCACTGAATATTCCCATCCTGTCCTATAATCTATACTATTTATTGTCTCCGTGACAGTGCTTTCTGTCTCGGTATGGCTCGTCATCGAGCCCTGTTGGAAGTTTGGGACCACAGGTACTGCTCTTGCAGCACCTGCACTTCCCAATAACAACAGCAATGGTAGTAATTTTTTCATAATAACTACCAACTCACTAGTTCAACTGGAGTTCTGTAACAAATTGTCCAGTGGCCACAGTACCTGCTCCACCAGCCGTTACGGTCAGAGCACCTTGTGAATTTACAGTACCAGCCAAGGATCCTGCGGTTCCTGCACCAGTAGACAATTGATCACTCAATGCACTAACAGCACCTACTGAAGGAGCAGATGTTACCAGAGCATCTCCTTGAGTGAACGAGGTAGAGAAGCTGAATGCCTCACCTGGATCGTCTTGTGTAGCAGTAATAGTACCAGGACCATAGACACCTGATGCTATAGCACCAGCACTGACTGTGTTAGCTGTCGTACCATCAGTTGTGTCAACGTTAGTACCAGCGATACTATAAGAGTTTCCCACTCTCTGCATCTGTGTTGCTGCAGCATTGACTTGCAGTTGAACACTGGATGTAAATCTAGAAGTCAAATCTGCCTTCACTGGGTTTGCTACAACACCAAATCCAGCAAACATAATGAAAGGTATTAGTTTTTTCATAAGTTTGCACTATATCCTCTCAGTATTTATACCAATTAACATTCCCTTTAACTGGGTGTGTAATAAGCAATACTTATGCACCTGATTACCATCTGTAATACTTGTTCGGTCACCACTACAATTGTTAACTTGTGTAAACTTAACGCTTGCTATATAATTGTGTTACGTTTCTTTACAAACGAATGACAACTACAAGTCCAACTTCAAAGTATACAACCACAGAGTATGGTAAGCAAAACATCTTTGCTTCTCAGCCTCCTATGGAATACGTTGAAGACTATAAAGGATATTGGGTAGAAGCAGAGAGACTCAATGGTCGCCTAGCGATGATTGGTTTGTTTGCTATGATCCATAACTATGCCATCTTCGGATGGGTAATTCCAGGCATCGCCTGAAAACATAGGTCTTTACACCACGAGCATACGCTCGCATCTTTTAACCCTCAAATCTAAAAAGGAGAAAAACAATGACACCAGAAGCAGAAAAGTTTAACGGTTGGATGGCTATGATTGGTTTCGTAGCAGCAGTCGGTGCTTACATCACCACAGGTCAAATCATCCCAGGTATATTCTAATGGGAAATCAAGGAACCTATGATCTATTTTGGAGATCAAACGGAAGAGCAACTATGGTACTCTTCTGGGTTGGTGTAGCAGTTTACACTAAGATCACATACTTTAGTTAAATACTTTAAAGTATAAATACTTACTCGTAACATAACATTACAAATCAATGAGCGACTTCGTAGCCGCATCAAACGATATAACACCATTCACAGCAGTCCTCTGGGTTTTCTATCCCATGGCTGCTTTGGTTTTGGTTGAACTTATTTTAAGAGCCATCAATGATGACGATGATGATCAAGATGGTGGTAAAGGAATAAGAATACCAGCAATGCAAACAGTACCTTCAGGAGCTTAACATGCCTTTCATAGTTTTTGGTTGCGTCTTAGCAGCAACAGCATTCACTAATGTATTTTCGTTAGTGTTGCAATGATACCACTCGCAGTGTTATTAACATCAATACCACCAGGCTCTAGAGATTTAGTAGAGTTTGGTTTTTTTGTGTGTGTCGGGATAACAGCAGGTAATCTAGGTCTCATCTGAATATATAATGTAGCTTATCAATGTAAAAATGGCTACTTATACAGTTACAGTTAAAGATGTTCAAGGTGATGAATATACAGTGGAGTGTGCAGATGATGAGAACATACTCGATGTCGTGGAAGAAGCAGGTGCTGATGCTCCTTACTCTTGTCGTGCTGGTGCGTGTAGTTCATGTGCTGGTAAACTTATAGAAGGAGAGGTAGATCAAGAGGAACAATCCTTCCTTGATGAAGATCAGATTGCAGAAGGCTACATTTTAACGTGTGTTTCTAAACCACTTTCAAATTGTGTGGTACAATTAGGACAAGAAGAGAATTTATACTAAGACTATGAGCAATTCATTATGGGGTAAGATGTGGTCACAGAGTTCTTTTGTACCTGCTGACCCAGTACAAAAGATAGACAGACTGAAGAACGAACCATCTGTTATGGATTATGTCGCTAAGCTTGAGAGAAGGATACAGGTGTTGGAGAACAGGTTAAATAGATTAAATAAGATATAGTTCTATGAGCAACTTAACATTCCACGTATATGATGAACAAAATAATGTCGTTAATGTTAACTTGGATGCTGAAGAACTAGAAGAGAAACTGAAGAAGAAATCAGTTGATCTTATTCAACATGATGTTGTTCCTGTATGGGAACCTACTAACACTGAAGACCCAAGCTATTAAAGACATGCCTTTACCAGAGATGCCTTATGATGAATGGTTTGATAAAGATTATGTTAACCCATTGGATACTATGCCCATAGCAACAAATGATGATGCTTATGCATCAAGACATGAGTCAACCCCTGAGTTCGAGAAGACTGCAGAGGAGGTAGTAACTATGCATGAGAAAATGTATAGAATTGCTACAGCAAAGTACAATCCTTTTGCAGTAGGGGGAACCGAACAACTGGGTGGCGGTTCAGAAACTGCACATAAAGCTTGACGCAATTGTAAAGTTGTGTTAATATAAATAGATCGGTGAGCGTTTGCTCACTTTTTATTACCCCAAACCAAGACCAAGGGGATATGTCTTTTCATACCTATAGATGCAAGGGTACTATAGGAAATCAAGTTCTGCTGTCTCCCTAACAGCTCTACTTACGTTGCAATCATGACAACTC
>Ga0111541_10000042_pt1 | contig 36714 bp, 37 predicted proteins | sample Knorr_S7_td_DCM__FD_83039 | JGI IMG/M metagenome (GOLD analysis project Ga0111541, IMG submission 83039) | Marine microbial communities from Southern Atlantic Ocean transect - Knorr_S7_td_DCM_ad_131m_LV_B (version 2) (version 2) | ecosystem: Environmental > Aquatic > Marine > Oceanic | place...
TAAAACGTCTATACATTAAACGATAAAAGCGCATAATATAACAAGCATTCAAATATAAGTTTCTAATATGATTCTTATAAAAGGTAATGAAATTTAAAATATCTTATAAACGCCATTGTTTTGAAGAATTGTATTATAAAATTCTTAGTTATAAAATAATAGAAATAGGAAATGAATGATGGATGATATATTAAATATAGGTGGAAAATCCGTAAAATCACGATTAATGGTCGGTACGGGAAGACACAGGTCAAATGATGATCTAGTTAACTCTGTAGAAGCTTCAGGTACTGAAATAATTACTGTTGCAATCGGTCGTCTTGATTTGAATAACCCTAATGAAAAAACTATTCTGGATCATTTTGATTGGACTAAATATAATATACTCCCAAATACTGCAGGCTCAAAAACTGCCGAGGATGCTGTGACTATAGCGAGATTATCCAAAGCCATGAATTTATCTGATTGGATAAAATTAGAAGTCATACCTGACCCAAAATACTTACTACCTGATCCAATAGGCACACTTAAGGCAGCCGAAATACTTGTTGCTGAAGGATTCAAAGTACTACCTTATATCCATGCTGACCCAGTACTTGCAAAACAACTTGAAGAGATCGGTTGTGCAACAGTAATGCCCTTAGGTTCAGCTATTGGTTCTGGTCAAGGAATTCATACAAAAGAAGAAATTGCCATCATTATTGAACAATCTTCGATACCTGTTGTAGTAGATGCTGGTTTAGCCGTACCTTCCGATGCGTCAACTGCTATGGAACTTGGTGCTGATGCAGTATTAGTTAATACGGCAATAGCTCAAGCCGCCAATCCCGGTCTAATGGGTGAAGCATTTAAATTGGGAGTACAAGCTGGAAGAAAAGCCTATTTGGCAGGAAGAATACCTCAAAGTAAATATGCTAATCCAAGTAGTCCTACAAGTAATCCAGTAAATAATTAGAAAATAATGAATAACTTACTGCTTGATACAAATGGCGTATGTCTCGTTACTGACGAAAGTTATCTGACAGACATGAATTTTTACAACAAAATTGATATGGCCGTAAAAGCTGGTTTAGATATTGTCCAAGTACGTTCTAAGTCTGCAAGTACCATACAACTATATGAACTCGCCCACAAAATAAGAATACTATTTCCGTCGATAAAATTAATTATCAATAATAATATTGAAGTTGCTTTGGCAGTAAATGCTGAAGCAATTCAACTTAGTGAATCTTCAATGTCACCGGAAGCAGTTAGATTTAAGATAGAAAATCGATTGTATATTGGTAAATCAGTACACTCTTTAGATGCTGCAATTAATGCAGAAAAAAGTGGAGTTGACTATTTAATAGTTGGTACAATTTTCCCTTCAAATAGTCATCCAGGATTTACAGCTTCTGGTGTTGATCTTATTAAAAATATAACATCTAGTGTATCTATACCTGTATTAGGAATTGGTGGTATTACTCATAAAAATTCAGACTCTGTTATTAACAATGGGGCATTTGGTGTAGCTGTTATTGGAGAAATACTGCATGCTAACGACGTATATCAAGCAACAAAAATATTGATTGATAATGTACAATATTGCAAAGCACATAATAAATAATTTCATATATGATTAATATTAGAGTAAACGGCGAACAAGTAAATCTAGATAAACCTTTATCTTTAGTTGAGTTTCTAGATGCACAAAATATCAATACCCAATTTATAGCAGTAGCATATAATCAAGAAGTAATAGCAAAAGAAGATTATTCTACAGTTATGCTTGATAATGGAGATTCTTTAGAAATTGTAAAACCAGTTGGTGGTGGTTAACTTTGATCTGATATTAATTCAGAATCTTCTAGAAATAGCTCTTTCCGATAAAAAATGAGAGCAAATATTAGTATAAAAAGAGCTATACAACAATTGATTGTAATTGCAACTTCAATCCCAAATCTTCCAGAAACAATACCAGTTATCAACAACCCTAATGGAGCAGTACCGATAGCAACTCCTATAACTCCCAAGGCTTTCCCTCTTATATCTGGTGAAACTGTCATCAATGTTATTGCACTTTGCATTGAACCAAAGCCTGTCATAGCAAGTCCTGCAAAAAATAATAAAAACCAACAAGCCCAATATAGTTCTAATACAGAAAAGGCTAATAAAAATAAAAAGCCTGTAGTGGTACCAAAAATAAAGAGCTTTATTGGTTTTGTGGATTTCCCAAGAGTACCAAGATATGTAGAACCTATAACATTCCCTAAACCGAATGATGCGCCCAGTAATCCCATTAAAACTGGATTAACTAACAAAACAGTTTCTGCAAAAACTGGGACCATCGGTATAAATGGAAAGAATAAAACATTAGCTATGATTGTAACAGTAATAACTAATCGTGTTATTCGGTTCTTAAGCATGTATATAGCTGTGTTTTTTGTGGAAATAAACAAATCTTTGAATTTTTCAATTTGCTTTTCAGGATTTGGAATACGTATAAATTGCAAGATTAATGTTCCGATAACAATTAATAATAAAATAAAAATATAAGCTGCAATTGCTCCTTTCCAGTTTATTAACAACCCTGACCATAGTGGACCCAAGACACTACTACCAGTCAGCGCAGCCATATCAACAAACATGGCATTAGATACATTTTTAGAGCCAACTATATCTGCTGTAGAAGATCTTCTAGCTGGAAAATCTAGAGACCAGCCAATTCCAAGAGCCATTACTACTATGGAAATTATTATTAGATTATTAATTTCAAAATAAACCAATCCAATTAACAAAATGAGAGAACTAATATTCATTATTTGTACTACTTGCATGATAGTTTTTCTATTAAACCTATCTGAAACAGCACCTGAAACTAAACTCAAAAGTCCCATTGGTAAAGCACGAAACAGCGCAACTATTGCAACATTCCATTGAGAACCTGTGATGTCTAATATTAACCAGCTTGTAGTTATTATTTCCATCATCCTTGCCTGATACCACATCCAACCGGCATACCAAAGTTTTCTAAATTCTAAAAAATGAAATGCTCGTTTAGCAATAATATCATCAGCAGATCTCAAGCTCATGCAGATGAGCCCTTCATCTGTACATTAGAACTATCTTCAATACCTATAGAAAATAACGTTTTTGCAGTTTTATTAACTAATGAAATAATTATTGCTGTTATGAATATGATCCCCATAAACATTAATACAGTTCTAGGGTTTGTAATATCAGCTAAGTATCCATTAATCCAGTTAAATAATGCCATCATTCCACCAACATGCATAATATATATACTAGTAACTCTTCCACGTATCTCATCAGGAACAATAACTTGAATTATTACATGTGTTAATGTCATAAATGCAGCCTGGCTAGCTCCAATTAACATTAATGAAATCCAAATAAAATATATACTATCCGAAAATGCAAACAGGATGGGAGCAAATCCGCTCATAAAAGCAGCGAAGAAAAATAGATACCCACCAATTCTTGTTTTTAAAGTTACTACAGCTGATGAACCCAATAGTGCACCGATACCTGCAAATAACATTAATGAGGTGTACGAACTACTACCGAGTATCAATACTTCCTCACCTATTGAAGGTGTAAGAGATTCATAGGTCATAGTTAAAGCACAATGTAACATTGCTATAACTAATATAATTAACATCCAAGTATTATGATAAAGATAATCAAATCCTTGCAAAAAATTCGAACCAAAACTTTTTTCGCTATCAATTACACCTGTAGATTCAGTACGTATATAAAATATAGTAATTACAGCTGCGATATTTAAAACAAAACACACAACAAATACTTCCAAAAATCCCGTCTTTATAATTACTGTCAAAAATCCTACTATCAAGGGGCCAATAAGTTTTGCTCCGTGCTGGTTTGCATTAAGGAGTGCTACTGCTTTTGGCACATAATCCTTTGAGACAAGATTTGGTACCAAAGTTTGAGATGCTGGCATTCGAAAAGATCTAGCCACACCTTCTAATGCAGAAAGAGCAACAATATAAAATAACAAATCGTTGGACAAATCGAATAAGACCAATACTAAAACCATAAAACCATTTGAGATAAGACTACCTATTGATGCTATGATTAACAATTTTTTTCTATCAATCCAATCAGCAATAAAACCTGCAATTAAAGGAATTAATAAACTAGGAATCATTAATGCAAATATAATCAATCCAACCCAATTACTTGATTCAGAAATATTCCAGACAAGGGCTGCTCGAGCTAAGTTTGTTGTCCACATAGAAGCACCAGAAAAAAGAGTTGCAATCCACATATATGTAAAATCTCTATATCTAAAAGGAAGTAAAAATTCGTTATCTACATATTTCAAAATATCTTCCCTTCAATATAATCTATTTCTGTTGAAGTAACTGTAGTATGTTCCCATCAGGATCGCTAAAAGTAGCCACCAAACCACCCCAATGTTCTTTTTCTGGTTCTCTAAGAAAACTAATATTATTTGCGAGTAATTTATTTGATATCTCGTAAATATCATCAACCTCAAAATTTAACATTATTCTATATGGATCTTTAGCCATACCAAAAACTTTATCATGTGTACCGATATTGAAACGTTCTCCACCTAAATCAAACGTGACAAAATTAGGACGAATAGAGTGCACAGTTAATCCTAAAAGATTCTTATAGAAATTAACCATGATATCTAACTGATCAGTCCAAATAATAATACCTGTGATTTTATTTAGCAATTTTGCCTCGTAATCAAATGCAAAACATTCATAATAACCAATAAATATGTGTATATAATTTCAACAGTACAATTTAGAATATGCTAGGTTCCCTTCTAACAATACACAGAAAGAAACTATGAAACAATACATTGCAAATAAATCACCTATCTACTATGGATGGATAATTTTACTTATTTCTACTTCCATGTCTGCAGTGCGTCCAGTTATGGCTGTTGCCACACTTTCAGTATTTATAACACCAATGAGTGATGAACTTAACTGGAGTAGAACAGCATTTTCTGGTGCAGTAAGTATTGGTGGATTTGTAGGAGCATTTGCATCACCTATAATTGGAAAAGGAATCGACAGATATGGAACATCTCTTGTTATGGCATTTAGTTCTCTTATTGTTGCTGTTTCTGCTATAGCAATATCTCAAATTGAATCGATAGTTTATTTTTATGTTTTTTATATTTGTGGAAGGGCAATGTTTGCAGGGCCATTGATGTTAGCACCTGCTGTTGCAGTAAGTAATTGGTTTGTGACAAAGCGTGCAATAACTTTAGCAATATTGCAAGTAAGTCAAGGTCTAGGTTTAGCAATAATTCCATTTATTGCTAAATCAATTATTGTCTCTCAAGATTGGCCTTCTGCTTGGATATTCTTAGGGATTATGGTGCTAATTATTGGAGTTATTCCTCCTGGAGCACTAATGGTAAGAAAACCTGAAGATGTTGGATTAATGCCAGATAATATTACAAGTTCATCTAAGTCTGATGATTCTGCTGAAACTTCATACACCCTCAAAGAAGCTTTACGAACCCACACTATGTGGTTCTTAATGATATTTGCAGGTTTTGGATTCATGGTTCAGGCTGGTATCAGTCTTCACCAAGCACCTTATTACCATGATCAAGGCATCCCATATTCACAAGCTGCAAGCATTGTTAGTATTTTCGCTTTATCAAGTGCAACTGGAGGGTTTTTATTTCCTTTGTTTACTACAAGATTTTCAGCAAGAATAATGGCAACACTTTCATCATTATTTATGACTATTGGTGTAATAATAATGATTCAAGCGGATACATTTTACCTTGGAGTTATTTCAGCTTTAGTTTTTGGTAATGGATTAGGAGGAATGTCTACTCTAATTAACGTGTTGTGGGCTGATTATTATGGTAGAGAAAGCCTTGGAGTTATTCGTGGGGTTTCATTACCAGTACAAACTGGCGGACAAGCAATTGGCCCTATCGCTTCGGGGGTTCTCTATGATTTAACTGGCGACTATTTTATATCTTTAATTTATTTTTTAGTTGTTATAAGCTTAGCAACCGTATTTGTATTTATATCAAAACCTCCAAAAAAACAAAATTTATAATGGATTTCCACCTATAACATTATTACTTAACAAATAATTGTACTTATTATTATCTAGTCCAAGAATGTTCTGGAAAATCTTCTGATTATCTTCTCCTAGATTATGAGCAGGACTGGTATTATTTCTTGTAAAGTTTGAAAAAACCCATGGAGTAGTTACTTGCTTGTACTTCCCTGCATCTGGATGATTAACATTATCCCAAAATTGTAAGGAGTTTAATTGAGGGTCATCAATAACCTCTCTACCTTTTGCTACAACTCCTGCAGATATATTAGCTTGCTGTAATAATGTCATTAATTTATATTTTGATCTCGAACTAGTCCAATCAGTAATAATTTCATCAATTTCTTTTTGATGTTTATAGCGATCAAAAGTAGATTTATATTCATTCTTATCAATCAAATTCGTTTTATTCATAATATTACAAAGAATTGACCATTCATTATCATTACCTATGGAAATAGTTATCCAATCATCATCACCTTTACATTTATATACTCCCTGAGGGGCATATATTTTATGACTATTTCCTAATAACTTTGGAGTCTTAACATCAGACTGGGATTCTAGTATATGTTCTCCAATCAAATTTACAGTTAATTCCCTTTGAGACATATCGATAAAACACCCTTTTCCATACATTTGTCTTCTACGTAAAGCACTTAATATAATTCCCACAGAAAATAAACCTACCATCGGATCTGGAAATGTTTCATTAGTTAATAGAGGTTTTTCGTTCAAATAACCAGTTACTGATGCCAAGCCTCCTGTTTGTTCTAACGTAGAACCTAAAGATCCATAGTTTTTTTCTTTTCCAGTGTTTCCTTGACTACTAATTTTTGCATAAACAATACTAGGATTAATCTTTTTTACTGATTCATAATCTAATCCTAACCGATCCACAACTGAAGCCCTAAAATTTTCTATAAATACATCACTTATTTTAATTAGCTCATATATTTGTTCTTTTCCTTCTTTATTAGAAAGATCCAAAGTTATACATAATTTATTAACATTTCTTTGTATATGATGTGCTGCAATATTCCAAGGTGTTTTACCAGGAGTGTTATTGGGGTAAACAGTGTGTGTCGCAGGTGAAGGTTTTACTGGTCCACGATTAATATCCATTCGTGATGAAGACTCGATCTTTATCACTTCGGCACCAAAATAACCTATGAGCATAGTAGTATATGGACCTGCCGCGACCTGTGTTAAGTCCAATATTCTGAGACTATCAAATAAATTACTCATAAATTTATACTACTCCAGACTGATGCAACAACAATACATCAGATAGTTTATATCCTAATAAGTTACAATATATATCTATATTGTTTTCACCAAGTAAAGGTGCTTTATCTAAAGTTGGCCTCAAATCATCAATCACAAAAGGTATACCAGGATATAACATACCTTCTTGATTATTAAAATATTCTCTTTCAAGTAATTGATTTGATTGCAATAAGTCTTCTGGCTCTGCTACATACCCTGCTATAGTACTTATATTCTGTAATTTATGGTAAATTTCTTCCTTATCTTGATTTAAAACCCATTCTTTAAGAATTTGGTTAAGTTCAGATTCATTTTTCCGTCTAAGTTCCATAGACAAAAATCTCTCATCATTAATTAATTCTGGCATTTCTAATATCTGACAAAAATTTTGCCAAGTATCGTCTCTTGAACCAATAGCCAACCCCATACTTACCCAACCATTTTTTGCCTTCAGTAAAGAACTCTCACGGCGAATATTATCTTGTCCTCTAAATTGAGAATTTATAGAATTATGAATTTGAGCAAGCGCTAATGTTTGTATTCCAGATGTTTCTACTAAATTATTACCCAGTGAGCTGGAATCTCTAGAAAACAAGGAAATTACAATTCCGGAAAACATACTTATGCCAACAGCATATTCTCCTGCATTACCACCCACTTTTAAAGGTTCTTTGCTTGGCAGTCCCATCGTTTGTAAAAGACCTGATAAACCCTGGTTTATTAAATCCCCACCTTTAAATTCAGAATACGGCCCACTCTTACCAAAATCACTTATGGAACATAATATCATTGAGGGGTTAGAAACTTTTACATGGCTTTCTAATAATTCATTATTAGTATCATCAATGACTATATCAGCAATAGAAATTAAATCTTGAAATATCTTTTGACCAGAAATCGTATGTATATCAAGTGTAATACTATTTTTACCAGTATTTAAATATCTAAATAACAAACTAGATTCTTTGTACATTGATTTAAATAAGAAAGGTCCAATATTCCTCGAGCGATCACCAATACTAGGTTTTTCAACCTTTATAACATGTGCTCCTAATGAAGCTAACAATTTAGACGTATAGGATCCTGAAACATGATTACTCAAATCAATTACTCTTAAATCGTCTAACATATACATATCCTTGTATAGTGGATACTAACCTGTAAAATATTTATTCTAAGTATTAGCGTAAAGGTATTTATTATGCTATACTCCACATTCCTTGTAAGACAAAAAAAAGGAATTTTATAACAAAATGGTCGTAAATTTTATAAATGAGGGTTCTGTAACTGACGTTCAAGGATTTGAAGCAGGTGCAACTTATGCAGGTATGAAAACATATGCCAAGGATAAGTATGACTTAGGTATAATATGGTCTGATCTTCCATGTGTTTCTGCAGGTGTTTTCACAACCAATAAAGTCATTTCTCCCTCAACAAGCGTATCAAGAGATAATGTTTTAAAAGGAAACGTACAAGCCGTAACTGTTAATAGCGGTATAGCAAATGCTGGAGTAGGTAATGCTGGCAAATTAGACGCAGAAGAAGTTGTTGAATTAACAGCAAATAAACTTAATATTAAATCTGAAAATGTTGCTTTTCTTAGCACAGGTATCATTGGAGTTGAATTACCAATGGCTTTGATAAGAACTGCTCTACAAAAAATTGAATTTCAACCAAATTCAGGACAATTATATGCAAAAGCCATGATGACCACCGATACTAAACCAAAAGAATGTTCGGTAACAGTATCAACAAATGGTAGAGAGTTTAAAATTGGCGGTGTATGTAAAGGGACAGGCATGATTCATCCTAATATGGCCACAATGTTAGCAGTTGTTACAACTGACGCTCCAATAGATCAAAAACTTTTACAAGATATAGTAAAACACACAGCTGATGAATCTTTCAATATGATCAGTGTTGATGGAGACATGAGTACTAATGATTCATATATTATACTGAGCAATGGTGCTGCAGGTGGGGAAATTATCACATATGAATCTCCTGAACATGAAGATATACAAAATTCAATAAAAGAAGTTGTTCAATATTTAGCCAAAGAAATGGTTCGTGATGGCGAAGGTGCAACAAAGTTATTTCAAGTTACAATTGAAAACGCTAATAATATTGAAGAAGCGCGTGATGCAGCTAGAACAATTTCAAGTTCTAGTCTTGTGAAAACCGCTGTACATGGAAATGACCCTAACTGGGGTAGACTACTAGCTTCATTAGGAAGTAGTAAAGCAGAAGTTGATGAAAGTAAATTATCAGTATACATTAATGATATTTGTATACTAGAAGATGGATTACCAATACCATTCTTTAAAGATGCAATTATCCAACAAATGGTAGATTCTGAAATTACATTTAGAATTAACTTGAATTTAGGAGAAAGTTCTGCATCAGCTTGGGGATGTAACCTTTCTGAAGAATATGTCCATTTTAACAGCGCATATACTACATAATCTAATTAATTAATTCCTTCCAGAATGAAAGAAATGAAAGAGATCGTAGTTATAAAACTTGGCGGTAGCACTTTATCTGAGATGGATAATAATCTCAAAGAAATTGCAGATCTTCATATATCTGGAATCCCTGTAGTAATTGTTCATGGGGGTGGAGCGTTAATATCTGAATGGATGAACAAACTTGAAATTAAAACCGATTTCATTGATGGTTTACGAGTAACAGATGAAAATTCTATCCAAATTGTAACGTCAATATTGGGTGGATTGGTTAATAAAACACTTGTTGCTTCAATTATAAATAAAAATTGTAAAGCAATTGGGCTAAGCGGTATTGATGATAATATTTTTACGGCAAAATTTTTAGATAAGACACATGGCTACGTAGGGAATATAATCAATACTAACAGTGAATTTGTTGAATTATTGTTAAATAAAGAATATCTTCCTGTAATAGCACCAATAGCAATTAATAATGAGTTGATCGACCCTCCTCTTTTGAATATAAATGGCGATATAGCTGCAAGTGCACTTGCAGTAAGTTTACAAGCCGATAAATTAATTTTTTTAACTGATGTGGATGGAGTGCTAGATGAAAATTCTAAATTAATTAGTACTCTCAATACAGCCCAATCAAAAAGTTTAATTAGTAATGGAACGGCCAAGAGTGGTATGATTCCAAAAATAAATTCTTGCATAGATGCAGTAGAATCAAATGTAGAATCATTTATAATTAATGGTACAAAGTACGGAAATTTAACATCGATTATCAAGAATTCAGAAAGTGTCGGGACGAAATTTCTAGTTTGATAATCTACACTTAAATGAATATCGCGATACGAACAAGGAGGGAATTAATGTCTATATGGCAAGATTTAGAAAAAAAATATTATATGCAGGTAGTAAGAAGACAACCTGTTACAATCGTAAAAGGACTAGGAACTAAAGTTTGGGATGATGAAAACAAAGAATACCTTGACTTTACCTCTGGTTGGGCTGTAAATAATTTAGGACACTGTCACCCCGCAATAGTAGAAGCTATAAAAAATCAAGCAGAAACCTTAATGCAAACATCTAACCAATTTTTTACTGTACCGCAAGTTCAATTAGCACAATTATTGGTAGAAAATAGTTGTTTGGATCGAGTGTTTTTTGCTAATAGTGGTGCTGAAGCTAATGAAGGAGCAGTTAAATTAGCTCGTAAGTACGGGAAATTAAATAAAAATGGTGCATACGGTGTAATTACTGCTTTAAACTCATTCCATGGTAGAACAATGGCTATGATTTCGGCTACTGGGCAACCACATTATCAAGCAAATTGGCAACCATTATATGAAGGTTTTAGTAATGTTGAATATAATAATCTAGACGCAATAAAACAAGCAACAAATGAAAACACCTGTGCTGTGATGCTCGAACCAATTCAAGGTGAAGGAGGAGTCAATATTCCTGACCCATCATTTTTTAAAAGCGTTAGACAGTGGTGTGACGACAATAATATGTTGCTTATACTTGATGAAGTTCAAACAGGAATAGGACGTACAGGTACTTTATTTGGTTATGAGCAATTTGGTATTGAACCTGATGTTATAACATTAGCCAAAGGACTTGGTGGCGGAGTTCCAATAGGTGCTTTTCTTGCTAAGGAAAGTGCAGCTGCCTTAGAACCTGGCGATCATGGCTCCACATTTGGTGGCAATGTACTCACAACAGCTGCTGCATATGCTGCAGTAAAATATGCCATTGATAATAATATAGAAAAGGATGCAAAAGTTAGTGGTGAATATCTAAAAGACTTACTTGAGAAAGCTACAGACTCTCTTCCCAATATCAGTGAAATTCGAGGTAGAGGATTACTGATAGCAGTTGAATTTACTGAAGACATAGCACCTGAACTTGTATCAACTTGTAATGAATTAGGATTACTTTTGAACCCCGTAAGACCTAATGCCATAAGACTTATGCCCCCTCTTACTGTTAGCAAAGAAGAAATGGACAAGGCTGTAGAATTAATTGTTGAGGGTGTTAAAACTATATTAGCTAAAGGAAAAAAATAAGATGCAACCATCAAAAAAAGTTATATTAGCTTATAGTGGTGGATTAGACACATCCGTTATTTTACATTGGCTCATTCAAAAAGGTTATGAGGTTGTAACTTATACAGCAAACTTAGGTCAAGGTGATGATTATGAATTAATAAAAAGTCGAGCTACAAGTATAGGTGCGACACAAAGCTATATCCCAGACTTAAGAAAAGAATTTGTTGAAAATTTTATTTTTGAATCTGTTAAAGCTAATGCCCTATACGAAGGAAGATACCTACTTGGAACTTCATTAGCTAGACCACTTACAGCAAAAGCTCAGGTTGAAATTGGTAAACAAGAAAAAGCACAATTATTATCTCATGGTGCTACTGGGAAAGGTAATGACCAAGCAAGGTTCGAATTTACTTTTAGTGCACTAGGACCAGAATTTGGAATATACTCACCCTGGAGAGATCCTGAATTTTTAGAAGAATTTCAAGGTAGATCTGATCTCATTGAATATGCTGATAAATACAATATAGAAGTTGAACAAACAAAAAGTAGGCCTTGGAGTAGTGATGCTAATTTGATGCATATCAGTTATGAAGCTGGTGAATTAGAAGACCCAAATAGAAAACCTAGGGAAGACATGTTTAATTTAACAACTTCTCCACAAAATGCCCCTGACAAAGAAACTGAAATCGAAATTGAATACCTTGATGGTATACCAATAAAATTAACAAATATTACGGAAAATGTAGTTAAAACTGATTCCTTGGAATTATTCATTTATCTAAATCAGCTTGCTGGTATAAACGGTATCGGAAGAGAAGATATAGTTGAAAATAGATTGGTTGGTCTTAAGTCTCGGGGTGTATATGAAACACCTGCAGCAACAATACTGCAAAAAACACATAGAGATATCGAAGGCTTAACTATGGATCGTGAAGCCATGCATTTAAGAGATTCTCTTATACCTAGATATTCCGAATTAGTTTATTATGGTTTTTGGTATTCTCCCGAAATGGAACTATTACAATCCCTTTTTACTGAGTCTCAAAAAAATGTATCAGGTATAGTTAATACTACTTTATATAAAGGTAATGTAATTATAAATTCACGCTATTCAGAAAATTCATTATATAATGAACAAATGGTAAGTATGGATTCACATGGTGGATTTGATAGTACTGACTCAACCGGATTTATACATATCAATTCTCACAGATTGAGAGCATATTTTTCTCGAGGAAAATAAGTTATGTATCACACCAATATAAATAATTCTGATAATGAAATTTTTCAAAAATTTACTGAATCTGTTAGTTATGACAGAAACCTTTTTAAGCAAGATATAAAAGGTTCTATTGCTCACGCAAAAATGCTAGCCAAACAAAATATTATTTCTACTGATGATGCTGATAAAATTTGCTCTGGACTTTATCAAATCGAAAAAGAAATTATTAATAATAAATTTATATGGAAATATGAATTAGAAGATATTCATATGAATATAGAATCAAGACTTCAAGAATTGATTGGAGATATCGCTGGTAAGCTTCATACTGCTAGATCTCGCAATGATCAGATTGCTTTAGATATGCGCTTGTTTTTAAAAGAGACTATAGTTGATACAATTAAATTATTATTAGAATTACAATCTACAATTATAGCTCGTGCGGAAGAAAATCTTGATGTAATTATACCTGGATATACACACATGCAAAGAGCTCAGCCTTTGTTGTTGAGTCATCATTTAATGGCATACTTTAATATGTTTACACGTGATATCACAAGATTTGAAAATAATTATTCAGAAACAGATGTTATGCCATTAGGTAGTGGAGCGCTAGCGGGAGTTCCATACTCTATAGATAGGGAATTTATATCAAAAGAGCTTGGTTTCTCAAAAATTAGTACTAATTCTATGGATAGTATTTCAGATCGTGATTATATACTCGAGTTTTTATTCAATTCTGCTACAGCTATGTCACATATTTCTCGTATCTGTGAGGAAATAATTCTTTGGTCTACACAAGAATTTAATTTTATTAGTTTAGACAAACGATTTACCACTGGAAGTAGCATGATGCCACAAAAACGAAATCCAGATTTTGCAGAAATATCCAGAGGTAAAATTGGTAGAGTTTATGGTAGTCTCATCGGATTACTAACTATAATAAAAGGTTTACCTCTGACATATAATAGAGACCTTCAGGAAGATAAAGAAGGCCTATTTGATACTATCGAAACGTTACAAAGTACCTTAAAAGTAATGAACGGTATCATTGAAACCTCAACTTATAATAAAGAGGTAATGTTAAAAGCCGCTCAAGATAATAGTATGCTTGCTACTGATATGGCTGATTATTTGGTAAATAAGGGAGTTCCTTTCCGAAAAGCACATGAAGCAATGTATTTGTTAGTTGATTATGCAAATAGTTCTAATAAAACTCTAAAAGAGTTATCACTAGACGAATACAAAAACTTTTTACCTGAATTCGAGGAAGATGTTTTCGAAATAGATTTAAATCATTCGATAAATCAAAGAAATGTTACAGGTGGAACCTCTCTCGAACAAGTTAAAAATGCCATAAAAAATGCAAAAATTAAAACTGAAAATAAAATAAATGAGTATAAAAAATATTAAGCTAGCTCCATCAATTTTATCTGCTGATTTTTCTAAATTAGGTGAAGAAGTTGCATTGGCAACTGAATCCGGAGCGGATATGATTCACATAGATATTATGGATGGGAAATTCGTTCCAAATATAACTTTCGGAGCATCCATGGTTTCAGCAATACGACGCTGGACTAATTTGCCACTAGATATACATATGATGGTAACAGAACCTGAAAAACAAATTCCATTATTTATTGATGCTGGAGCAGATATAATTAATGTACATATTGAAACTTGTACACATCTACACAGAATCATCCAAATGATCAAATCAAATAACATAAGGGCAGGAATTGCTTTAAACCCTGGAACTGCTATAACTACTCTTTCTGAAGTTATTGAAGAATTAGACCAAATTGTAATTATGTCAGTAAATCCTGGATTCCCTGGGCAAAACTTTATCCCCAAAACATTAAATAAGGTCTCAGATTTAAGAAACCAAATCAATAAAGATGGTCTCAATACTGATATTGAAATTGATGGTGGAATAAATAAATCGAGTATTAAAGCTGCTGTTGAAGCTGGAGCTAATATATTAGTAGCAGGTTCCGCAGTGTATAACTCTAATGCTTCGGTTAGCGATTGTATCCATGAATTAAAAAATTCCATTTAATCATTCGATTATTCATTATAGAATAGTATTATGGAATCTAAAAATCTTATTAAGCTAATACCATCGTTTCTTATTACAATAATTATTACAATTATTGTTGTATTTATAGGACTTTCGTCAGAGAATGCCAAAAGTTCAAGTAGTTTTATCCCAACTAGTCTAATAACAAATATATCTACAGAATTATCTACTATAATTAATCAATTAGGTACTTCACTTCCGTTGGGATTAGCATTCATAGCAGGAATGAGTGCAGCAGTAAATCCATGTGGTTTTATATTATTGCCTACTTATTTAGGTCTAATTCTTAATGAAAATAATAATATTGAAGGTACGAAAAAAACAAACTACCTGCACTTATCCCAAATTGCATTATTTGTAACAATAGGTTTTATTATTGTTTTCGCCACAATCGGTTTTTCTATAAGTTTTGGCGCAAGATCAATAATCCAAGAACTCACATCTTTCATTACAATAATTATCGGAATAGTTTTGATTCTTATTGGAATAATATCACTCAATAATGATACAAAAATCTATTTAAACTGGCCAACACAAATTGCTGCAAAATTTGGAGACCCACGAAACACTAAATATCCTAAATTTATAAACTATTTGTTATTTGGCATGAGTTATGCTGTAGCATCAATTAGTTGCACACTTCCTATATTTCTTGCAGTTATAGGGGTTTCATTAACCAACAATAATATTATTGATATTGCAAAACAATTTGTACTTTATAGTTTAGGTATGGGATTTGTAATCACAATAACAACATTAATTATCGCATCTCTAGAAAGCTCTTTATTGGGTGGAATGACCAAATTAACAAAATGGTTTCAATATACTACAAGTACAATCATGATACTTGGTGGATCATACTTAATTTTTTATTGGACAAGTTCTGGAACACTCTTATAAAAGACTAAGCAAACCCAATCATACCAGATTTGTGATATGTTCTTATACATTGAGTACAAAGCTTAACTTTTTTTCTCATTCCATTAACTTCAATACGAAATGTTTGTATATTAGGAAGCCACTTTTTGTTAGTTGCTCTCTTCGAGTGACTCACATTATGCCCAAATTGAGGCGTTTTAGTACAATATTCACATTTAGCCACGTAAAACCTCTTTGACTCTTACTTTGACTTTGAGTAGAATCTCCCTGTAATTCAGTGAGATTCATAATTATAACGAACATTAACAAATATGGCTAGTGATGTAAAAAAATTAAATGACGGGCTAAGTGGACATGAACTCAGAAACTTATTTGAGTCTGGCTATAATTCGTTGTTAGCAAATATAGATACCATTAATTCTTTAAATGTATTCCCTGTACCTGATGGAGATACAGGAACTAATATGGTGTTAACACTGAAGTCTGCTAAATCAGAATTCGATAAGGAAAATGAAAATGATGCTGGTAAAATAGCTGAAGCCATGTCTAATGGTGCTTTAATGGGTGCTCGTGGCAACAGTGGAGTAATATTATCTCAATTTCTCAGAGGATGGGCATCTGCGCTTTATAATTCAGAAATTATAAGCCCTATACAAATCGTTAATGCATTAAAACAAGGCATGGAATATTCTTATGAATCTGTAAGTAATCCAGTCGAAGGCACAATGTTAACAGTTATTAAATATGCATATGAAGGTGCATATTCTGCATACAACAATATTTCAAATAATATAAGAGAAATATGGGATGAGGCATATAAATCCGCTAAAGAAGCATTAGATTCTACTCCTGAATTGTTACCCATACTTAAACAGGCACAAGTTGTTGACGCTGGAGGCCTAGGAATTGTAGCAATCATGGATGGCATGAAATCTTATTTTAACGGTACCCATAATACGACACCTGTAAAGATACATGTTGAAAATTCAACAATTGCTGAGAACTTTATCTTTGACACAAATGATGAAGAATTTGGCAATTGTATACAATTTATTATTAATAGTCCTACAGTAAGTAAAACCATTCTAGAGAATAAATTCTCTGACCTAGCATCCTCAGTAGTAATTGTTGATGCAAAAACTTTATATAGAATACATGTTCATTCAGAAGATCCAGATCCGATTCTTGAATTGGCAAAAGAAATTGGAACTCTTTCAGATATAAACATACAAAATATGGATGACCAAAAAGCTGAATTCTTTGATGACATCTCATCTCAAACGAATATTAAAAATGATCACATAAATAATGGTGTGGTAGCAGTAGTTGACGGAGAAGGATTTATCGATATTTTTAAAGAACTTGGAACAACAATAATTATCTCTGGAGGTCAAACCAAAAACCCCAGTACTGAAGAAGTGTTAAATGCTATTAATGCTTGTAATGCAGATAACATATTTTTATTGCCTAACAACAAAAATATCATTGGAGTTGCTCAACAAGCAGCTAAACTTTCAGAATCAAATGTAATTGTAATCCCAACCACATCCGTTCCAGCTGGTATCAGTGGATTACTTGGATTTGATAATACTCTCTCCTACAATGAAAATGAAATAAATATGTTAGAATCAGTTTCGAATGTCATCACTTGTGAAATTACAAAAGCTACTAAAGATATTACTATTAATGACGTTAAAGTTGTCCAAAATGAATATTTGAGTATAGTTAATGGAGAAATAATAGCTTCAGAAAAATCATTGATAAATATCATACAAGATACAATTAATTATACCAAACCTACACCAGAAAATATGATAACAGTATATTTTGGGTCAAATATAAACCCAAATATGGAAAATGAAATAGTATCATTGTTTACTAAGAAATATTCACAAAATGAAAATGATTTTGTTCGCGGGAATCAAGAAATATATGATTTAATTATTTCTATAGAATAAAAAAGTAAGGATAAATTTATGAGTACAGTAATAGTAACCGATAGCACCTGTGATATACCAAGTGAAATCATCAAAAAACTTAATATTCATGTTGTACCATGCAGCGTTAATTTTGGTATAGAATCTTATCTCGATGGAGTTGAAATTAAAGCAGAGGAATTTTATAACAGACTTACAAGCTCTGATGTTTTTCCTACAACTTCACAACCTACTCCCAACCAATTTCTAGAAATTTACAATTCAATACCAAAAGAATCAGATATTCTTTCTATCCATGTTTCTGAAAAACTCAGCGGTACATACAATTCAGCTTTACAAGCTCAAAAAAACCTATCCGATAGAAATATTCAAGTTATCGACTCTCAACTAGCATCAACAGCACTCGGTTTGGTTGTTATTGAAGCAGCAAAACAAGCTCAAGAGGGAAAGTCAATTGAGGAAATATCTACCCTAACCAACAACGCACTTGCTAACTCCAACGTATTCATCTTACTAGACACAATTGAATATTTAAAACGAGGTGGAAGAATTGGAAAAGCACAAGCATTTGTTGGAAACTTGTTAAAATTACGCCCTATTCTAACTTTAAATGATGGAGCTGTTGAAGGAGTAAAAAAAACAAGAAGTAAACAAGCAGGAATGAATTACCTCCAAGAAATATTACAACAACAAACTAATCTTGTAAGTGTAGCAGTTCTTTATACTACTAATGAACAAGAAGCATTATCAGTTGCAAATGATGTTAAAGAAATAACGAATATCGATAATATTGTAATTTCTCAATGCGGGCCTGCAATAGGTGCTCATGCTGGTCCAGGCGCAGTAGGTATTGCTTTGTTAAATGGATAAATTTGCGAAACAATAAATATGGCAAAGCATAGAAATATTAATAAACTTTCTAAATTACTACAGGAAGTTCTTGTTGAGCTCGGAGAAGACACTAATCGAGAAGGTTTACTAGAAACCCCTACAAGGTGGGCAAAATCTCTTCTGACACAAACTGAAGGTACAAAAGAAAATCCTGCAGAGCACCTTAAAACTATATTTGAACTTCCGGAAGATATTTATCCTGACTATTCCGAAGATATGATTATCGTAGATAAAATAGAATTTTCTTCACTTTGTGAACATCATATAGCCCCCTTTAAAGGTTTGACTCACATAGGATATATACCTAATCCAAACACAAGAAAAATAGTGGGGTTATCAAAACTTTCTAGGGTTGTAGATTTATTTAGTCAGAAGTTACAAATACAAGAAAGATTAACAAACCAAATAACTCAGGCAATATATGACTATCTAAAGCCATTAGGTGTTATTACAGTAATTCAAGCTAGGCATTACTGTATGATCCAAAGAGGAGTTAAGCAAAGAAACAGTGTAACCACAACAATTGCTAAAAGAGGGATTTTTACAGAACAAAATAATTTAGAAAATAAATTTCAAAATTATATATCTCTGAAGCTTGAAAAAAAAATGGGGTGAGTGAAGGGATTCGAACCCTCGATCTCTAGTGCCACAAACTAGCGCCTTAGGCCTCTTGGCTACACTCACCACAAATACAAACAAATTTACCATTCTATTATTATCCAGTCAATAAACATAAATAACGCAAAAAACTGGATTAAAGTAAAAATAGAATAACATATTGCTTGAGAAACATTAATGATATCCCTATCATATTACATTGGTTAGGAGGGAATTATGACTAAGCGAGTATTTATTACAGGGATTGGGATGATAACCCCGCTAGGACTTGATACAACAACTACCTGGCAAAATTTAGTAGCCGGAAAATCTGGAGCAGCCCCGATTGAACATTTTGACCCGACTGAATTTCAAACACAAATTGCATGTGAAGTAAAAGACTTTGATGCCACAAATTTTATAGATAGAAAAAAAGCGAGACAATTAGATCGATTTTCACAATTTGCTATGTCCGCTGCTCAAGAAGCACTTGCTCAATCAAACTTAAACCTTGAAAACACTGATTTAAAAAAAGTAGGAGTAATTATTGCCAGTGGTATCGGAGGAATTAGTACTTTAGATGCACAAGCTACAGTATTAAATGAGAGAGGTCCAAAAAGAATTAGTCCTTTTTTAATTCCAATGATGTTACCCGATATGGCATCTGGCCAAATATCTATGGCACTTGGAACGCAAGGTCCAAATTTTTGTGTGGTTTCTTCATGTTCAAGTGGTGCCGAAGCTTTAGGTAACGCTTGGAAATTGATAAATAATGATGAAGCTGAAATAGTAATAGCTGGAGGCGCTGAAGCTCCAATATGTCCATTAGCAGTTGCTGGATTCAATGCGTGTCAGGCTTTATCTACTAATAATGAAAACCCTACATTTGCGAGTAGGCCATTCGATATCGACAGAGACGGATTTGTTATGGGTGAAGGTTCTAGTGTGTTAATTCTTGAAAGTGAAGAGAGTATCATCAAAAGGGATGCACAACCTTTAGCTGAACTTGTAGGATACGGAGCAACCTCAGACGCTTTTCATGTTACTCAACCACATCCTGAGGGTGCTGGTGCTATCGAAGCTATGAGAAGAGCCTTATCTCAAGCAAATCTCGAACCTAGTGATATTGATTATATTAATGCTCATGGAACATCAACACCTTTAAATGATAAATTTGAAACCATGGCCATAAAAAAAGTTTATATGAACTCTGCTTACAGTGTGCCTATAAGTTCTACAAAATCTATGACAGGCCATTTACTTGGAGCAGGAGCAGCCTTGGAGGCTGCATTTAGTGTTCTTTCAATACAAAATGGAACAATCCCACCTACTATTAACCTCACAAACCAAGATCCTGATTGTGATTTAGACTTCACCGCAAATAATTCAATACAAAAAGATATTTCTAATGTTATGTCTAATTCTCTAGGTTTTGGAGGCCACAACTCATCGTTAATATTTAAAAAAGTTTGAAGAATAACTCTTGTCTAATAATTTAGAAACATCGAAATATACATGGGAAATACATAATACTATTTCTGATGAAATACTTTTAGCGACTGAAGATTATCCCAAGTTATTACAACAACTTTTACATAACCGAAATATAACAACAGAATCTGAAATTAGCTCTTTTTTAGATCCTATTGAATCCATCAATTCTTATTCAATACTTCCAAATATTGCCAAAGCAACAGATTATATTGCAAATGTGATTCGTAATAATAAAAAAATATGTGTGTTTGGAGATTTTGATGTTGATGGAATAAGTGCTACAGCAATTCTAGGAAGAACCTTCCAAGCTGCTGGAGTCAATATCATTCCACATATACCAAATAGATTCACTGAAGGACATGGTTTAAATCGAGAAGCAATTAAAATGTTAAAAGACTTAGCTGTCGAATTAATCATTACAGTAGATACTGGTACAACTGCAATAGATGAAATCAATTATGCAAACGAACTAGGAGTTTCCGTAATTGTTACTGACCATCATTTAACATTCGATGCTTTGCCTGAAGCAATTGCTATAATTAATCCTCAATTACCTGATTCAATCTATCCTTTTATGGGATTAACTGGTGCAGGTTTAGCATTAAAGCTAGCAGAATCAATTATTGAAAAACTTGATTTAGATAGAAGTATATTAGATGATCTTTATTCACTTGCAACTTTAGGAACTGTAGCTGATATAGGAACTTTGATAAGTGAAAATAGGGGTATCGTAAATAAAGGACTTAAATCTATTGGGCAAAAACCATTAGTTGGAATTAAAGCCTTATCTATTGCTTCCGGACGAAAAAATACCTACCTAAATGTTAAAGATTTATCTTGGAATATTATTCCTCGTCTAAACGCAACTGGTAGGATGGGTGATCCAAAATTAAGTTACGATATCCTCACAACAAATGAGTTTCCAGACGCTGTAGAAAAAGCAAAACAAATAGAAGAATATAACATTCTTAGAAGAGAAGAAACTCAAAAAGGATTTAAAACTGCTATGAATTCGTTAGAACCTGGACCAATTTATATCGCACAAGATAAAACTTTCCATTGGGGGATCATAGGTCTATTAGCAAACAGGATTGCAGGACGATTCAATAAACCAGCTATAGTAATAAGTGAAGGGGAAGAATATAGTTTAGGTAGTGCTAGAAGCATTGAAAACTTTGATGTAGGGAATATTATCGAAAAAACAGGTGGGTTAATCGGTGGATTCGAAAAATTTGGAGGTCATGCACAAGCTGCAGGATTTACAATCGAAAATTCAAAAATCCCCTTGTTTAAAAAAACAATACAAGAATTAAGTCGCAATTATGCTATTGAAAATAATATACAAGATATGAATAATTCTCTTAAAATTGACTGTAAATTAGAATTAGATGACTTACCTAAGGAAATATTAAAGATTATTGGAATGTTACGTCCCTTTGGAGAAAAAAATCCTGAACCTATATTTATGAGCAATAATCTAACTATTCAAAAGAAACGTCTTTATGGGTCTCGAAACCGAGCGGCATTAATCCAACTAAAATCAACTAACTTTATATGGGATACATTTGCATCCAATAATATGATGGTACCCTATGAAGTGGGAGATAAGGTAGATATTGTATATTCATTTTCCTTACGGGGAGCCAACATGAATACAGGTATGAATCTAAATATTCAAGATATCAGACATAGTAAAGTTAGTTAGATCTACTAGTCCAAGTAGCTCTTAAAGCTAATATAGGCACACATATTGTCAAAAGTAATAAGGAAATCAAATGTGCTTCCTGTAAACCTGCAAACCATACAGAGTCAAGCCTCATAAATTGTATGAAAAACCGACCTATTGCGTATATTATTCCATATGTAATAAAAATCATCCCTGGAGGTCCTAAACGGCCTCGAAGGTTCCAAAGAACAATAAAAGCAAAAGCGGTTAATAACATTTCATATATTATTACTGGATGACTTGGATTAAGACCATGAAATGTAAAAGACCCGCTATCTGGATGAGAATAAATAACACCCCAAGCAAGATCAGTCTTACTACTTATATGTTCTCCATTAATGACGTCTCCTAAGCGACCGAAAGTTTGGCCAATAGCCATAGCTGGCGCTACCAAATCTAAAAGTCTACCTGTTGATAAGTCTTTAAACTTTGCATACATAGAACCTTGTAAGTAACCTTTAGCTACTTTTTCTCCAACAAGGTTTTTAAGCCAAGTTTGTTTTTGACCTGCATAAACCAAGCCGAGGTGTTTACGGATATAAATATTACTAAGTCCGGATAAAGTACCAAAAATTAAGGCACCATAAATAGCAATGCCTCCACGCCATACTTGATATATATGACTCATGTTATCTTGATAATAATCCCATCTATCAATAACGTGAACTAATCTGGCGCCTAAAATACCACCGATAATAACCCACAAAGCAACAGAATAAATCACATCACTGTCAATTTCTTCTTTTGAAGACCAACGATCAATCAAGTAGATTGCAATACCAACACCAACAAAAGTAAAGAATCCATGCCAACTCAATACTATTGGATCTCGAAATATAAATGGATCTATTCCTATTGTCATAATTTATACCTCCAAAGAAAGAATTCTAAAAGTGTTATGTGATTGTGTCAACAAATTATTAAAACCCCTTCATTCCATAGATGTAATCATCATGGTATCATGAAACTAATAAACTTAAGGGAATTGCTATGAATATCATAATAGAACAATTTCTTCAGTATCTAATGATTGATCTAGGTCTGTCTACAAATACTACGTCTGCATACCGAAATGATTTAAACCAATTCTTTACTTCAATCGATAAAAATAATGATTCCATCAATTATACCAAGGTAATAACACGTGAAAACATAAATCGATATATAAAAATAATGCAGAAAAAACAATACGCTGCTACAACCATTTCAAGAAAAATTGCATCAATTAAATCCTTTGTTAGTTATTTAGAGGAAGAAGGAATTTTATTCGAAAATGTTACGAAAAATGTTGAAACTCCCCGAAAAGGATTATCGATACCTAATACTTTAAGTATAGATAATATACTTTCTATTTTAGATTACTTAAAAAGTGACACCTCATTAATTGGTATAAGAAATTTAACCATGATTGAACTTTTATATGCTACAGGCATGAGAGTTTCAGAAATTATCAATCTTAATTTAAATGATATTAGTATCGAACAACAACACCTGCGTTGTACTGGTAAAGGGTCAAAACAACGAATCGTACCCATATATTCTTCAATTGCAACACTGTTGTCTACCTATATAAATTTTACTAGACCTAAACTTGTTACAAAAAAATCGAGTGATATGAAAACCGTTTTTGTGAATTCACGAGGAGCCAAATTAACTAGACAATCAATTTGGCTATTAACAAAAGAAATTGTACACGCAACAAAAATAAAATCATTTTCTCCACATACACTACGTCATAGTTTTGCAACCCACCTACTCGAAGGAGGAGCAAGTCTAAGGAATGTACAAGATCTTTTAGGACATTCAAATATTTCTACAACACAAATATACACACATATTAATGATAATAAACTTCTTGAAATCTATGATAAATCATTTCAACGATAGTGTTTGTTGTTGACAAACTTTGGTATTATTCTATAGTTTTAAATATGAAACTAATCAAATAAAAATTGTTCAAAAAATAAAATGGCAAATAAACCAAAAACTAAAACAAGAAAAAATAGAGTTAAAATACCTAATGTTGGACCTGGTAAAAGTATTTCTGCGGAAGAAAGAAAACCAGTCACTACAAGTGAACCAATAAACCCAGCTACAGAATCTACTAATACCATAAAATCTAAAGCTAAAACAACAAATATTTCAACTCAAAACACCCTTCCTTACAAGCGAGAGATGATACGGATAAGCATAACTAGTATTATAACTTTCGGGATTTTGATCGCTCTAATATTCACTATGTAATTTAAGCATGTGAGGCTGCGCCACCATCTACAAAAATAGTTTGGCCAGTAACAAAATCGCTAAATTCGGAAGCTAAATAAACTAATAAAGGCCCTATTTCTTCCGATTCACCTAATCTTCTCAATGGAATATATTTAGATAAGTTCTGTTTCTGAGTTTCATCAGTTATCTGATCTTTAAACCATCCCATCGCAATAGAATTGATTCTAATATTTTCTAATGCCCATTCCAAAGACAATGACTTGGTAACTTGTTCAATAGCAGCCTGAGTCGCTGAGTATAAAACTGCATTCTTTAGACCTATTTGTGCCAAAGCGGAAATTACATTTATAATCCTACCATATCCGTGATTTAGCATTTTTTTACCTACTTCTTGAATAACCAATAAGGTATTTCGAATATTTGAGTCGAGCAAGAAATTAAGTTCGCTATCAGTTGTGTCTATAAAAGATTTTCCCAACACAGTTTGAGCACAATTAACCAAGATATCAATGTTACCAAATTCTTTTTCAATATCATCTAAAGATTTTAATAATGATTCACGATTATTTCTTTCTGTGAAAATTATATTTTTATCGCCTTTAGTACTATGAGATTCAAAATTTAAAATACACACATTAGCACCTGCTTCCTCCAATGCTAAAATTGCAGAATTAGATATAAAGTCTCCACCTATTGTGACAAGTGCATTTTTACCTGATAAATCCCATTCTTTTGGCTTCATATTCTTCTCCTAAAGAAATACTTATTTATTTTTATTATTCGATTCAATTTCATTTACTACATTGGAAGCACTTAAAGCTGCACTCTCCATAGTAGATGGCCATCCAGTATCAACCCAGTCTCCAGCAATATACAAATTATCTACAGGAGAAATATTAGTCAAGCGATATTTCTTACTATTCGGTGTACATCTAAATGTTGCTTTTCTTTCTTTAATTATTTTATATTTTTCAACAAAATTAATATTAAATCCTGGAAAAATATCTTTTAATTCACTAAATACTAAATCAATTATTTCCGCCGTGGTTTTTTGCAATAAATTCTTACTATCACTTATTGAAATATCAAGTGCTTGATATTTATTATCTTGTAATGATTTATTAAAAATCCACTGTAAAGGACTATCGATAATATTAATAAACTGATCATTCATGATCTTTGTATTCAACCAAATATGAATATTAACAATTGATGCATGCTCTATTTTAGGTAATATGCTAAAAGATTTATGAGATTGTAATTCATCTGGAAGAATATTATAAAGAGAATTTGATGGGATAGCACTTATAATAATGTCTGCAGATAACTTTGTCCCATCTCTTAATTCCACAGTAGAAATTTTGTTATCTTCATACAACAGCTTAATTACACTGTTACCTAAGTATATGTTGCCACCATTATTTTCAATAAATTTACTACCCGGAATAGCTATAACTTCATCTAAGGTTCCTGTTGGAAATCCTAATTTTACGTAACGATTTCCTCGTAAAACTGATTCTTGAAAAACCATAAATCCCATATCTGCACTTACATTAGAAACATGATCATTTAATGTAGGTAAAATTACTAAATCCCAAAACTTTTCAATTACATTTTTAGATTGCCCATTATCTTCTAACCATTCAGAAAAGGAAAAACTTTGATACTTAGGTTTTTTTCTATTTATGAATTTCATTTTTACTAATGTAAATATTGCACTCAATTTTTCTTGAAATCCTATATAGGGATATTTTAATAGGGAAATCAATAACATCAATCCGAATGGGAGAAATTTTGTATCGCGAATAATTCCAGTTGTTCCTGTTTTATCAATTATTTTTACACTAAATGAATCTTGAAAATTTATTTTAGATAAGCTTCCTATTTTTTTGAAGAACTGTAATAAATTTTGATAACAACCCATGAGTAAGTGTTGTCCATTATCGTATTGAGATTGTAAAGATTTTTTAACCGAATAAGTTCGACCACCTAAAAATTTTCTTTGTTCGATCAATGAAACTATATAACCTTTTTCTTGTAATAGAATGGCGGTATATATTCCAGCGATGCCTCCACCAATTATTATGGCATTATTTTTTTTTATTTTTTGGTTATTTTGTATCTCAACCATGTAAATCCCATAATCGATAACTTTTCAAATGTGTTCAATCTATAATTTGTTTGAAAAATATTGTAATTAGACCTCTCAATTTTTTTCAAAATTTTGCTATATATTTTAGATAAGATAAACAAACAAATACGAGAATCTGTATCTACAAGAGGTAGTAGCCTTGATCCTGATTCAAAATATCTTTTAGCTCTATCAACTTCAAATTTCATCATCTGTATAAAATCGTCATTATACAAAGATTCTCTTAAGTGATTTATTGAATAATTAAATTTATCCATTTCCTCATAAGCTAAATAACATCTATTTTCATTTAAATCATCTAGAATATCTCTTAATATATTGGTTAATTGCATTGCTAAACCGAAATCAATTGCATAGTCGATAGCTTTAGGATTTGAATATCCAAATATTTTTATGCATATTAAACCAATGACACTAGCAACTTTATAGCAATATTCTTTTACTTCATCAAAAGAATTGAAAGTTGTAAATTCAATATCCATCCTTACGCCTTGAATTACATCAAAAAAATACTGTTGAGGAATATTAAATTCTTTAATGATTGCACAAGTTGCTAAAATGATTGGGTTGTTTTCAAGAATCAACTTATCTAAATTAATTCCAGATTTTAAATTATTTTCAATTTCATCTAACAAACGTTTTTTTTCAGTTGTAGATTCACTATTGTCTACAGCATCATCACAACGTCTACAAAAAGCATATGCAGTATATATCGCTCTTTTTTTTCGCATTGGTAAAGTAATAAAGGCATAATAAAAATTTCTAGCCTCATTTCTTGTGATCTGTTCACAATAATCATAAGCATCTTCTAGATGTATATCACTAATGCCTGATGTGTCCAAATAATTTATGTCCTAACCGATTTGAAATCAAAACTGATTTTAATAAAAGCCCTGTTTTATCTGTGCGACTTAATTTTGGTCGGCCTAAAAACACATTGTACTTCCTTTTCTTTATCTTTTCCAAAATACCTAGACCACCAAGATTAAACATAGCAATTTCAATCCTTGACTTACCAGAAATGTAATCTAGTAGTTTTAAACCTTTTGAAAAATAACCTGATGTTCTATCAATCTGAAATTGCATTAGCTTTACAAGGTTTTGGTTATATTCTCCATTCCATAATTGTTGTTCATTGTATTTGAATTTTTCCATATCCTCTAAAGGAATATATATACGATCTCTTAAAATGTAATCTTCTTGAACATCTTGCCAAAAATTAGTGAGCTGTAATGCTGTACATGTTAAATCTGACAATTCAAAACATTTATCTTCAGTAAAACCCAAAACATATAAAACAAGATGTCCGACGGGGTTTGCAGATTTTTCACAATAGGTTAATAAATCCGAGAAGGTATTATATCTTTTTTTATTCTGATCTATTCTGTTGGCTTCTATCAAATCCTGGAAAGGCTTTCTTGGAATATCAAATTCAGAAATTGTTTTATAAAGAGCATGAAAACTTAATGAATCGGGTTTACCTCGATAACATAAATTTAATTGTTCTTCAGCGTAATCAAGGTAATGATTAGATTCCCCAGAAAATTCATCTCCAAAATCATCAATCATACGACAATAAGCATAAATTGAATGAAAATGTTTAATTACTTTTCTAGGTAAAAATAATGTCCCAATAAAAAAGTTTTCATAATTACTCTTCGCCAAAGATTCACAATATTGAAAAGCTAAATCTTCTAATTGATTACTCTTCAAAATGACACCATCTACACCTATTATGATAGTCTAAAAGCTAAGTAATTTGTTAAATGACATAATTGATTATAACCCCATTTTGATAATGAGTCTTTTACGTTATTGATACAATCTATGGCTAATTCTGAATGATATTCAATCATTTTTTGAGATTTTTCAAATACTTCATAATCACTCATTATTGAAATGATTTTCTCCAATTCTAGATCTGAAATCTCAGATTGAAACATAAGGCTTTCTAGTTCTACATTGTTGAGTTCATTTGCAATATCTAAAGATAATAAAATTGGATATGTTTTTTTCTTTCTTAATATGTCGCTTCCAACTGGTTTCCCTGTAATCTTAGTATCTCCCCAAATGCCTAAAACATCATCTCTAATTTGAAAAGCTCTTCCCAAATGTTTACCATAATCTCTAAATTTTGTTGTAATAAATTTATCATCCAAAGAATGAAGAGCCCCAAGTTCAGCAGAGCTTCTTATCAACGCTCCAGTTTTTCTGGAAATCATTAACAAATATTCATCAGCAGTAACATCTAATCGATTTTCATACTGAACATCCATAAATTGGCCTTCTATCATTTCCATAGAAGCTTGAGATAATAGATCTGCTGCTTTTAACATAATATCTGAGTCTAGTTCTATATCAGATTGAATGAAATCCGCAAGAGAACGCATTGTATTCCCTATCCATAAAGCTCTAGGTTCTCCCCATAGTGTCCAAACTGTTTTTTTATGCCTACGCTCTGTATCTCTATCTTGAATATCGTCATGAATTAATGAGAAGTTATGAATTAATTCAATTGCGAGAGCTGAATTTAAAACAGGTAGGTAATCACTAGTTAATGATTCACAAACGAGTAAACTTAATGTAGGTCTCAATGACTTTCCTGCTGATCGTTTATCTAACAACTTCCCATTCTGGTCATTAAATCCTAAATGATATCCCATAGTTACTTTTAATTCATGTGTAAATGAATCTAAACAATTAAATAATCCTTCGTCTATGATGTGTCTGTATTTATCAAAACAATCAGGAGGATTTGAAAGGTTATTATCAATATTATCAAGAGATTTTTTATTCATAGGTTTTTATATGTTTATATCACTAAATTACTATTAGACAGGAATTTAGAATAAAAATTAATCTAAGGCTGTAGGTGGTAATACATATTTTTGTCCTAGCCAAGCTATTAAAGGAAGAAACGCCAAACATACAACCACACCCTTACCAATCTTATCCCAAGCCAGTTCAGGATACAGGTGTTTAATATAATAATAAGACACAGCTACTATCATAATAGTCATAATAGTATTTAATAAACTAGCAAATGTCATTCTAAACTCCACTGGGAAATAGTCTATCATTTAATAGTCCAAGAATATATCTATTTACAAAGCTCATACTTGACAGTGACACGGTAGAAGTTTACATTTAATTAAAGGTTTTGTTATCATTTATAAGACCTTTAATCGAAAGGACGGAACTATGGAAACATTAATAGCCGTCTTCTCGGCTTTAGTAATTGGAATAGCTTTAGCAGCAACGGTTCAATTTATATTGGGACGTAGAGGTGTAACGCAAGCTCGTTTAAAAGCAATTGGTGTTATAGAAGAGGCTGAAGAAAACAAAAGAAAAATTGTACTTCAGGCCAAGGAAGAAGCACTAAATATTCGCAGTACATCTGAGAAAGAATTACGTGATAGACGTTCAGATCTTAATCGTACAGAAAGAAGATTAAATCAGAGGGAAGAACAAATTTCCCAAAAGAATGAAAGTACTCAAAAACGTCATCGCCAAATAGAAGCTGAATTAGATCGAAAGCAAAATTTACTTGATGAATCAAGGGCAGAATTAGAGGAGATTAAGGAAAAAGAAGTAAAGCAACTTGAAATAATTGCTGGTGTGTCAATCTCCGATGCAAAAAATGCCTTAATGAAAAAAGCTGAAGAAGACATTAAATTTGAATTAGCTAAACGCTACAGAGATTTAGAAAACGAATATAAAAATGACGCAAATAATCAAGCTAAACGTGTATTAACATTAGCAATACATAGATTAGCTTCAGATGTTGTTTCAGAAAACAGTACATCTACTGTTAAACTTCCAAATGATGAAATGAAAGGTCGTTTAATTGGGCGTGAAGGTAGAAATATTCGTGCAATAGAAGCAGCAACTGGTGTGGACTTAATAATTGACGACACCCCTGAAGCCGTAAGTGTTTCCTGTTTTGATCCTATACGCAGGGAAGTTGCCAAAATAGCCCTAACTAACTTAGTTGCTGATGGTAGAATTCATCCGGCTAGAATTGAAGATATCGTTGAAAAAGCCCAAGAAGAACTCGATGAAACAATATGGCAAGAAGGTGAAAGAGCTGTTTTCGAAACCAGAGTTAGGGGAATGAACTCTGAACTGATTCGCCTTATTGGTCGTTTAAAATATCGATACAGTTATGGTGAAAATATACTTCAGCATAGTATTGAAGTTTCAAATATTGCAGGTATGCTTGCTGCAGAACTTGGCGCTAATATTGAAGTTGCCAAGGCTGGAGGGCTTTTACACGATATAGGTAAAGCTTTAACCCATGAAGTTGAAGGTACACATGCTGAAATTGGTGCTGATGTTGCCCAAAAACATGGGATATCAGAACCGATATGGCGTGCAATTATGGAACATCACGATGAAGATATGGGTTCTATAGAAGCATTCATTGTAGCAGCAGCTGATGCAGTTAGTGCAGCAAGACCAGGATCTAGAAAAGACACCTTGGAACATTATGTAAAACGACTAGAAGCTCTAGAAGCAGTAGCAAATGAATTTCCTGGTATTGAAAGAAGTTTTGCAATACAGGCAGGTAGAGAAATTCGAATAGTTGTACAACCAGATAGTGTTGATGATAGCTCTGCGGCAAAATTAGCTCGAGATGTTGCAAACAAAATACAAGATACACTAGCATATCCAGGGCAAATTAAAGTAACCGTAATCAGAGAAACCCGTAACGTAGAAATTGCAACATAAGTATATGTACATCTTGAAAGGTTTTGTTTACCTATGGTGAATGTAGATCTACATCTCCATACTACTTATTCTGATGGTACTCTTTCGCCCAATAGCTTAGTGCAACTAGCTCTAAAAAAAAATCTCCAAATAATATCTATAACAGATCATGACTGTACAGACGGAATTGATGAAGCCATAGTTGCTTCATTAGATAAGAATTTAACTGTAATTCCTGGAATAGAGCTTAACACTGATACTGAAGATGGAGAAATACATGTTCTTGGTTACTTTATTGATTACCAAAATAAAGACTTACAAAAACTGTTACTTGAATGTCGTAACAGCCGTGTAGAACGTGCAAAAATGATGGTTGAAAAACTTAATAGTCTCGGTATCAATATCCAGTGGGCGCGTGTAGAAGAACTTGCAGGATACGGAGCTATTGGTAGGCCTCATATAGCTAAAGCAATGTTAGAAGTAAAAGCTATAAGAACATTTCAAGAAGCTTTTGATAAATATATTGGAAGAAATGGAATAGCTTACATTGAGAGATTTAGGCTTAATGTATTTGAGGCTATAGAGACTATTCGAGAATACCATGGAATACCTGTTCTAGCTCATCCTGGTTATATAAAAAATCTTGATGAACTTTTACCTAATCTAATTAAATCTGGATTAAAAGGAATAGAGGTTTTCTATGCTAACTACGATACGAATACAATTAATCGTTTAAAAAATATCGCATCAAAATACGAACTTATTCCTTGTGGAGGAAGTGACTATCATGGCATCAAAACCAAAACTGAAAAGCTACCAGGAGCTCTCGGACCTCCCCAAGAATCAGTTGATAAACTAATAGAAGCTAAAAATCAACAGATATAAAAACTACCTATCAAATACATAGACAATTAGAATAGGCTAATATTCAAATTTAGTGTATACTTATTATATTGTGCAATAAATCACAAAATATTAATATCAAAGGAGAATACATTGAATTTAAGACTTTTTGTACCACTAGTTATTGGTTTGGTGATTATAGGGTGTGGAGAAGAAGATAATACAACTACCTCAATGAGCAACCAAAACGAGAACATAGTTACTGTTGAACCTACAGCAACGCCTATACCAGAACCTACTGCAACACCTATACCAGAACCTACACCAACGACTAATGATCCCTCTGAAGCAAAAAGCTTAGAAACAAATACTAATTACCCTGTAACAATCACTGATAAACTAAATCAGAATATCAACATTACAAATAAACCTGAAAAGATTGTAAGTATTAGCCCAACAGCAACAGAAATGATTTATAAAATTGGTGGTGAGATTATTGCTCGAGATCGGGCTTCTGTATACCCTCTAAGCGTTATGAAACATCCATCAATTGGAAGTGCGTACTCTCCAAACATAGAACTTATTGTTGAACAAGGTCCTGACTTAGTAGTTATGGAAGCTCTAACACAAGCAAGATTTGTTGGGGAATTTCAAAAACTTGGAATACCTACCATAGCAGTTCGCGCAGAGTCATTAATTGATGTTACTGAAAGTATGAATATACTTGGATCAGCATTGGATTTAGAAGAAAACTCAGAAAAAGCTATATCAGAAATTAATCAGAAAATTGACTCCCTAAAAACCTCTGTAAATTATACTGAAGAAATTTTGATATTAATATCCGATGCTGATAGAAATGTTTATGCTGCAAAGCCAGAATCATATGCTGGCGCAGTGGCAGAGTTATTTGATCTAAATAATGGGGCTAAAGGTATGGAAGATATGGGACCTTATCCTGGCTATACTCTTTGGACAGCAGAAAAAGCTGCAACAAGTAATCCTGGGTTTATTTTCACAATATCACCTGCACCCGAACCTGCACCAAAATTATCTGGCATGTTACCTATGATACCTGGATTTAATAGATTAACTGCAGTCACCACTGGAAATGTTGCAGAGCTTGATCCTGTATTATTTATGCAAGCACCAGGGCCAAGAATGGCTGAAGCCGCGGAGTTAATTGAATCTATTCTAAATGAGAAATAGCTATACGATAATAACAATACTTATACTAATTTCAATAGGTTTTGCTATTGGTTTATTATTTGGCTCTTCAAATTTATCAATTCAAGATTTTATTAATACTATAACGACTAAAAACAATCCTGGTCATATCATGATCATTTGGGATATACGAATGCCGAGAATTGTAATAGCTTTAGTTGTTGGTGCTGGATTTGCCATATCTGGAGCTCTATTACAAACTACAACACGTAACCCCTTAGGTGATCCACAATTATTTGGAATTACTGGAGGAGCTCTCATTGTTAATGCATTCGCTGTATCTGGAATATTAAATGTTGAGATATGGCAAGAAATGAGTATAGCAGTTATAGCATCAATACTAGGTTCAGGTCTAATCTACTATTGCTCATCGCGAGAACAGCTTAAACCTGCAACCCTAGCATTAATAGGTTTTTCAATAGGTGCTATGAGTATTGCTATTTCAACTGGAATCATGGCCTATTCTAGAGTATTCACACAACAAGCCTTAGGGGTAATTGGTGGTAGTACAGCGAATTTAACTTGGGATGATTTTATTCCAATAATACCATTCACAATCCTTGGAATATTTATTTGCCTAATGATAAGTAATAGATTACATGTATTAGTACTAGGTGACACTATAGCAAAAACTTTGGGTGTGAACTCTAAACAAACTAGACTATTTGCAATCATAGCTGCAGCTATTCTTAGTGGTGCTTCTGTTAATATAGTAGGAAGCATAGGATTACTTGGTTTAATAACACCTCATATTACAAGAATTATTGTAGGAAATAACGTAAAAACAATTCTATTGTATTCTATTCCTTTTGGATCATTGATAATGATATATTCGGATCAAATATCACGTTTAGTATTTATGCCTTATGAAGTTCCAGTTGGTTTAGTCATTACAATAATAGGGGCTCCAATTATGATTTATCTAGCTTGGAGACATTTATGAAAATATGTATCAATAACGCATCATTTGGATATAGTAAAACCATACTACTCGATTCAATTAATTTAGAAATTCCAACAGGTGAATTTACCTGCATAATAGGCTCAAATGGAAGTGGCAAAAGTACTATATTAAAAACACTTACAAATGACCTAATTCCTATAAATGGAGAAATATTCCTAAAAGATGACTATGGAAATAACACAGATGATCTACAGAAGAGTATCAGTTATTTACCAGCAGGATTACAAGATCCTTTACATATAACTGTCGCTGAACTGGTCAATCTTTCTAGATTTAATATGACAAATATATACAATTGGAAACCATCCAAAATTGACATAGAGAAGGTAAATAATTCCTTACTCAAATGCGATATCGAACAATTTTCAAATATACAATTTACGAATCTATCATCGGGCGAAAAACAAAGGGTGTGGTTGGCATTTTGTATGGCTCAAGAAAAAAAGTTTTTATTATTAGATGAATCTCTTAATAACCTGGACTACCCAACAAGAAAAATATTTTTCAATATGTTAAAAGATATTTCACGTAATGATACTGGTGTATTGCTTGCAAGTCATGATCTAGACATGGTTGAAAGATATGCAGATCAAGTCTTATTAATCAAAAATAATACCTTACAAAGACTCACAAAGCCTTTTTCAAATTTAAGTGAATATATATTCTAATTAAGCCTAGCGACCTTTGAAATTAGGTTTCCTTTTCTCCAAAAATGCCCTAACACCTTCTTTATGATCCTCAGTACCTCGAGCAATATTTTGGGCTACAGTAGCAACCTTTAGGCTATCTTCAAGATTAGTATATAAAGATTTTTGGACCAAATACTTAATTAATGACATTGAATATGTTGGGCCTTGAGCAATTCTTTTTGCTAATTCCATAGTGGTATCAAGTAATTTATCATGTTCCACCACTTCATTTACTAATCCGAGTTGAAATGCTTTATCAGCAGGAATAAGGTCACCCAAGTATTGAAGTAAAAGGGTATTTCCAAGACCTATCATTCTAGGTAATTGCCAACATGATCCATCAGCTGGAATCAATCCATTTCGGATAAAAGCTTCTGAAAAGCTAGCTTTATCAGAAGCGATTCGAATATCACACGAAATAGCCATTCCCATACCAATACCCATAGCATATCCATTAACCATGGCAATAGACGGTTTTTGTAGATTATGTAGTCTTAAGGGTAGGAAGCGCAAACGGTCTCTGTCTTCTGTTTTGTTAGCATAAACAGCTTCCATGCGTTCCCATGCAGAAATACTATCCTCAACATTAGGGTTTTCTTCTGCCTTCTTTTCACGCTCTTCAATATTTTTATTAAAATTACGTACATTAGCACCAGAACAAAAAGAGGGATCCTCACCAGTTAAAACTAATACACGTAATGAAGGATCAGATTCAAGTCTATCTAATTGATCATTAATTTCATCTGACATGTCAGAACCCAAAGCATTTCTTGTTTTTGGATCATCCATTTTTATAAATAAAACACCATCATTTTCTTCAACATGAATATATTCGGTATTCATAATCCCTCCTACTTATTGCGAGAATAAACTAACTTATTTGCATAAATAGAATAAAAAAAAATTAAGTAAATCGGAAACAAAATCAGTATACTTTAGTACAGCAAGATCGCCATAGATAAAATCTATAGAAAAGATAGAAAAGATCATCTTGATAAATAACAGCAAATAATAGATAATATTTTGAGTGATAGGTATTAGTACAGAATTTGTTCAATAATATGCAATTTATAATGAAAACGTACGGTTTTCATATATATTTTCCAGATATATAAATTATTTCGTAGTTTTGTGCGCCTTTTTCCATCACGTGCTTTTTTATTAATTATTTAACTTGTTGAAAGGATTTGGGAAATGTTTTGGCCTAGTAAAGAAGA
>Ga0111541_10000043_pt1 | contig 36596 bp, 37 predicted proteins | sample Knorr_S7_td_DCM__FD_83039 | JGI IMG/M metagenome (GOLD analysis project Ga0111541, IMG submission 83039) | Marine microbial communities from Southern Atlantic Ocean transect - Knorr_S7_td_DCM_ad_131m_LV_B (version 2) (version 2) | ecosystem: Environmental > Aquatic > Marine > Oceanic | place...
AATGGACCTGCAGCAGTTGACTATGACTTAGGTTATGGTGCACGTGCAGCAATGGTTATGCAAGAGTATTACAATACTTTTAAAACAGGTTTGAATCCTCAAACTCCAGGAGATCCAAAAATGGATAGCTTGATTGAAAAAATTAACTCAAGTGCTGATCCTGACGTTCTAAAACCTTATTTCTTTGAAATACAAGATTACCAAATGGAGCAAGTAAATATTTGTCCTTTATACTATCAAAAGTTATTCATTTATGAGAGTAATAATGTAGACAGAAATGGTGGCGCATATGGAAACGCACAATACAATTACAATTGGGATATTACTAATTGGAAAGTAAATGGTGGCACTATGCAAACTAACACTGGTCCAGTTGAGTTCTTTGAGCAACCTTGGTACAACCTAGGTCTTTGGATTCATAACAAAGTAGTGTTTGATAGACTGTTAGTTGCTGATGGAGCTATGCAACCAATTGGTACATCTGCGGCTGAGAGTTTTGATCTTTCAAGCGATGGTATGACTTTGACTTTCAAATTAAAGGATGGTCTTACTTTCCATGACGGAACTCCTCTTACAGTTAAGGATGTAGCTTTCAGCATACGTTCAGCAATGAAAGCTCCTCAAATGCATGCTTTAATAGGTAATACTGTTGGATCTATAAAAGGTGCTGACGCATTTAAAGATGGATCAACTGATGATGTATCTGGTATTAAATACAATATTAATGATAGAGTAATAACTTTAGAAATGGGTAAAATAGACCCTAACATTCTAACTACTTTCACTCAATTTGCTATTTTACCTGAACATCTATTAGGTGATACTGATCCATTAAAATGGCAACAAAGTGACTTCTGGCAAAAACCAGTGGGATCTGGAGCATTCAAAATTACTGAAGTTAAAATGAATGACTTTGCTAAATTTGAGCCATTTGATAACTATCATGGAGGAAAGGCAGGATTTGATATCATTGCTTATCCTAGTTATGATGGTGATGGTAACTTAATTAAAAATGCTGCAGCGGGTAAAATGGACTACGGATTTACTAAAAACGTAGCCGATGTTGCTGCACTAGATGCTATGGATAACATGATGACTAAAGCTGTTGATATCCCATATACTCGTATGATGTGGATTATGCAGTATCCAAAACCATAGTTATTTGCTAATACTTTAAACTGAGGCCTTTTGGCCTCAGTTTATTAATTTTTAAATTAGGAAAGAAACTGTGATCACCTACATAATTCAGCGTCTTTTTATTTTCTTTCCAATGCTTCTTGTCATAAGTTTTCTTGTTTATCTTGGTTTAGAACTTGCACCAGGTGATGCTGTTTCACATATGATAAGTCCTGAATTGGCATCAACAATAACAGCAGAACAACTAAACGCTATGCGCGAAGCATACGGACTAAATCAAAGTTTTCTTAAACGATACTGGCTATGGCTTATCAGCATGATTCAAGGGGATATGGGTTATTCGATGGCTGGAGGAGTTGCTATTTCAGAGATTATGGCAAAAACAATTCCTGCAACTTTAGAATTATCAATCGTTGCTCTTATTTTTTCAACTATAATTGGTTGCTCATTAGGTGTTATTAGCGCTTTAAAAAGAGGCTCTGGAACTGACAATTCTCTTACAGTTGCAGGGATGGCAGGTGTTTCCATACCAGAGTTTTTTTTTGGATTAGTTGCTATACTTTTATTCGCTATAGAACTTAGATGGCTACCTGTTGGTGGACGACTGCTTCCACATTATGAAACAGTATGGGACCGTATTCCCAACATAGTATTACCATCAATGGTGCTGGCTCTCATGATGACTGCTGGCGCTATGCGTTATGCAAGATCTTCAATGTTGGATGTCCTCGCTAGAGAATTTATTACAACCGCAAGGTCTAAAGGAATGCCTGAATGGCGTATTAATATACTTCATGGGTTTCGAGTTGCTTTAACCCCTGTTGTAGTCTTAATAGGATTTAGACTTCCACTCTTAATTGGTGGCTCAACAATAATAGAGCAAGTATATCAATGGCCAGGAATTGGAAGTATGTTTATTCGATCTGTGCGTGCCTCCGATTATCCATTAGTTATGACAATATCTTTGATGTATGTTTTTGTCGTCTTAACAGCTAGTCTTATTATTGATGTTTTAACTGCTTTAATAGATCCAAGAGTAAGGTTAGGTAAAGAATAATGGCAAAATCTTCTTTAGATAAAAAATTTGATAAAATAAGAGAAAGAGAAGAGTCTAAATCTTTTTCTACAAAAAAAAGAAGCAGAATTGTAAGTAAGTTTGTTAACAATCGTTTAGCAGTCTTCGGTTTAATTATTTTTAGTATTATTTTATTGGCAACAATTTTTGCCCCACTTCTTTCACCCTATGATCCTATGCGAGTAGATCTTCGATCAATGAGACAATCTCCTTCATTAGATCATTGGTTTGGAACAGATAACACAGGTAGAGATGTTTTTACTCGAGTTCTTTTTGGAGGCAGAGTTTCTATATTTATAGGTTTAGGTAGTGCCATTTTATCAGCATTAGTTGGTATAGCTATAGGATGTTATGCTGGCTATAAAGGCGGTTGGATCGATTTAATAGCTTTAAGAGTATCAGAAATATTTATGTCTTTTCCTCAAATCATACTTGTGCTTTTATTAGTCTCTATAACTGGTCAAAGTTTGTTCAACCTAATGGCAATTTTTATTTTAACTGGTTGGGGTGGCATGTACAGATTGGCTAGAGCTAGAATGCTATCGTTAAGAGAAGAGGAATATGTTCAAGCATTAAGAAGCTTTGGATTATCAACTTTTACAATTTGCTACAAACATATGTTACCAAACGCCTTAAGCCCAATTATGGTAAATATTACTTTATCAACTGCAATGTTTATTTTGACAGAAGCTGGTCTAAGTTTTTTAGGATTAGGTGTTCCTTTAAACATTCCAACTTGGGGAAATATTCTTAACGTAGCTCAAGATATTTTAGTTCTCCAAAACTATTGGTGGATGTGGGGTCCTGTAGGCATTGTAATTTCTGTATTTGTGCTGTGTGTAAATTTTATAGGAGATGGTTTGCGAGACTCAACTGATCCATCGCAACAAGGATAACTATGAGTGATGTAAATGATATAGCTCTTTCAGTAAGAAACTTAAAAACTTTCTTTTATACAAATAACAGATGTAACAAGGCTGTTAACGGTGTCTCGTTTGATGTTAAGAAAGGAAAAACCCTATGTATTGTTGGTGAAAGTGGTTGTGGTAAAAGTGTAACCGCGGCTACGATAATGCAACTGCTCCCAACTTTATCACGTATTGAAGAAGGAGAAATTATTTTTCAAAAGGATGATAAAAAAATTAATATTGAAAAACTTGAAAAGAATGGAAAAGAAATGAGAGCAATAAGAGGTTCTGATATTGCAATGATTTTTCAGGACCCAATGACTGCTCTAAACCCTGTTTATACTGTTGGTTTTCAAATAAGTGAAAATCTTAAATACCATACAACTCTTAACAAAAAACAAATTAGAGAAAAATGCATATCTTTGCTTAGTGATATGGGAATTCCACTTCCTGAACAAAGAATTGATGAATATCCGCATAGTTATTCAGGTGGAATGCGTCAAAGAGCGATGATAGCAATGGCCATGGCATGTAATCCAAAAATTTTAATTGCTGATGAACCTACAACAGCTTTGGATGTTACCATTCAAGCGCAAATATTTGAATTAATGGATAAGTTGAAACAAGAAAATGATACAGCAATTATTCTTATCACTCACGATATGGGTGTCGTTGCAGAATTAGCAGATAATGTTGCTGTTATGTATATGGGAAATATTGTTGAAGCAGGAACAGCAGATGATGTTCTTAGACGACCAACACATCCGTATACTAAAGCTTTGCTTGAGTCTGTTCCAGTTCTTGGAAGAGGAAAAGATCAAGACATAAACCCTATTAAAGGATCAACTCCAGATCCTTATAACAGGCCAGTGGGTTGTCAATTTGCGCCTCGTTGTAATTGGAAAACTGAAAGTTGCGATGTGATGCCAGAAATACAACAAATTAATGAAACACATCAAATCCGATGTCATAAATACGAACAATTTTTTGAGAGTTATAATGAATAAAGAGATACTTAAATTAAAGGGAGTGAAAGTGCACTTTCCTGTAAAGGCAGGGATATTTAATCAAACTATAGGTCATGTATTGGCAGTTGATGGAGTTGATTTAGATATCTTTAGAGGGGAAGTCCTCGGTCTTGCAGGTGAGAGTGGTTGCGGAAAAACAACATTAGGAAAAGCTATACTTCGGCTTGTTGAGCCTACTGCTGGTGAAGTAAAATATATTTCTCCAGAAGGAGAGGAAACAGAAATCACATCATTAGCTAAAAAAGATATGGATCCCTTTAGAAAAAAATTACAAATTGTATTTCAGGATCCTCATTCATCATTAAATCCTTCATTCACTATTTTTGGCTCTTTACAAGATCCTCTTAAAAAATTTGGTATAAATTCAAAAGAAGAAAGAAGAAAAATAATTGGAGATCTCTTAGAGGCTGTAAATATGCGAAGAGAATACATGGATAGATACCCTCATGAGTTTTCAGGAGGACAGCGACAGAGAATTGGCATTGTTAGAGCTTTGTGTTTAGAACCTGAACTAATTGTTTGTGATGAAGCAGTGAGTGCATTAGATGTATCTATTCAGGCACAAGTTCTTCAACTATTGATGCAATTAAAAAAAGATAAAAACTTAACTTATTTATTTATTACACATGATCTTAGTGTGACTGAATATTTATGTGATCGAATTGCTGTAATGTATCTTGGAAGAGTAGTTGAATTATGTAAATCAGAAGATTTATACAACAATACTCTTCACCCATATTCTGAAGCTCTTATCTCAGCCATACCAGTTGCTGATTTAGATAAAAAAACAAAAAGAATAATTTTAGAAGGTGATGTTCCAAGTCCTGTAAATCCACCTAAAGGATGTCCATTTCATCCAAGGTGTCCAAAAGTAAAAGATATTTGCAAATCTGAAACACCTAAATTAAAAAAATATATCACTAATGGAAATGAACATTATGCTTCTTGTCACTTAATTAATCTTTCAGAAATTAATTAAATGAAATCTTTTGAATTTAATAATATCAATGGCGTGATACCAGCTATGATTACCCCTTTTAATAAAGATGAAAATATTAATATAGAAGGAATTAAAAATATCGTAAATCATCTTATTACTGAAAAAGTTAATGGTCTTTATATAACAGGAAGTACTGGTGAAACTTTTTTTATGACCCCTGATGAGAAAAAAAAAGTAATAGATGTTACTGTTAAAGAAGTAAATGGAAGAGTGCCAGTAATTGCACATGTTGGATCAATAGGCACTAAAATAACTATTGATTTAGCAGAATATGCTTCAAACGCTGGGGTAGATGCAATATCAGCATTACCACCATTTTATTATAATTTTTCAGATACAGAAATTTTTAATTATTATAGTGATATTGCTCAATCCTCAAAATTGCCAATTATTATTTATAACATAAGTCATGCTAACTTAATGAATTTAGATACACTAAAACAATTAGCAAAAATAGATAATATTAAAGGGGTTAAATATACAGCATCTACTCATTTTAATTTTAGTACTATTAAAAAAGAAATTGGAGAATATTTTAAAATTTATTCTGGAATGGATGAGATGGCTATGTCTGGTCTAATTTCAGGAGCAGATGGTATAATTGGTTCTTTCTATAACTTAATGCCTGAAATGTTTGTTGGTATATTTACAAATATAAAAAATGGAAATATTAATGAGGCAAAAAAATTACAAGACAAGGTTAATATTATTATATTATATGCTCTAAAAAAATCTGGTTACCCATTTATTAAGATGGGATTAAATTGGCTTGGTGTTGATTCAGGTTATGTAAGACGACCTTTGGTAAGTTTAGTAGATAAAAAAATTGAACAAGAAATAAAAAACGATTTAAAAAAATTATCTGAAGAAAATGATTTGTCTGGATTAAATTTTCTCAAGGCTTTGTAATTATAAAAGTGAAGATCAAAAATAAAATTTTAAAATCAATTAAAAATAAAATTATTGTTTCTTGTCAACCTAATCAAAATGGTCCGCAAGATAAAACAAAAATAGTTGTATCAATGGCTCAAGCTGCAATTCTTGGGGGATGCGGGGGTGTTCGTATTGAAGGATACAAAAATATAATTGCGGTTAAGGAAAAAATCAAATTACCAATAATAGGAATAATTAAAAATGATTTATTAAATTACAAAGTAAGAATTACGCCCTTAATTCAAGATGTAGAAAAATTAGTTAAAAGTGGTGCTCATATTATTGCTTATGATGCTACTAATAGAAAAAGACCATTTTCAACAAAAGATATTGTTTCAAAAATTAAAAAAGCTAAACGTCTTGCTATGGCTGATTGCTCAAGTATAGAAGATGCAAAAAAAGCAATTATTGAAGGTGCTGACATAATTGGAACTACACTTTCTGGATACACAGGAAAACAAGTCAAAGATTCAGAAAAACCAGATTTAAAATTAGTTAAAAAATTCAAAAAACTAAATTGTTTTGTAATTGCTGAAGGTAGGTATAATTCTCCTGCATTAGCTAAGAAAGCTATATTAGCAGGGGCTGATGCTGTTACAGTAGGAAGCGCAATCACAAGAATTGATAACATTACGAATTGGTACGTAAAAGCAGTTGAAAAATAGTATGAAGAAAAAAAATTTTAATAAATCAGGTATTGCAATAGATTTTGGAGCAACAAAAATTTCATCAACAAAAATATTAAAGGGCAAATTTAAAAATACTAAAACAGAATTAACATCAATTTATAAAAATAATAAAAAATATATCCACCAAATTGAAAATATTATTAAAAATCAAATTGAATCTGATGTTAAAAAAATTGGAATAGCAATAACAGGAAGAGTTGACAGTGAAGGAAATTGGTATGCTGTTAACAAAAAAAACTTAGGTTCTTTTAAAATACCTTTAAAAAAAATTCTTAAAAAAAAATTTAATATAGAAATAAAAATAATGAATGATGCTATTGCTGCATGTCTAGGAGAATCTATTTATGGAAAGGGTAAAAAATATAAACGTGTTGGATACATTACAGTTTCATCAGGTATTGGTGTTGGAATTACAATTGAACAAAAACCATTTGTATCTGAAAGTGGTTTAGCAGGTCATCTAGGATTTTTAACATCAACGTTAGGAAAAATGAAATGTGGAAGTGGAAGAATAGGAACATTTGAAAGTATTGCCTCAGGAATAGCTATGAGCAAAATTGCACATTTAAGAGGCTACAAAAACAAAACAGCAAAAGAGATATTTAATAATTATTTTCATAATAAGAAATGGGCTAAAGAAATTATTAATCTTTCAGCTCAGTCTGTGTCAGAGTTATGTGCAAATTTAAAAGCTATTTATGATGTTGATGTAATAATTATTGGTGGAAGTGTTGGTATGGCAAAAGGTTATATTCAGTTAGTGAAAAATAATTTAAACAAAGAACCTAAATTATTTCAAGTAAGGGTACTTAAGTCATCATTAGGTATAAAAGCAGCTAAAATGGCAGTATTACTTTAAATTATGAAAAAACTAACTGTACTTTTAATAAAAAATTGCATAATTTAAAATTAAATGGGCAAAGGTCAAAAATTATATTCTAAAGCAAAGCAAATTGTTGCTGGTGGCAATATGTTACTTTCCAAACGACCAGAAATGTTTTTGCCTAATCTATGGCCTTCTTATTTTAGTAAAACTCAAGGTTGCAAAGTATGGGACATGGATGGAAATGAATTCATAGACACATTGATGATGCCTGGCACTAACACTCTGGGTTATAGTCATCCTGAAGTAGATGATGCTGTCAAAAAAATTATTACTGATGGAAATATGTCAACGCTCAATGCTCCCGAAGAAGTTGAGTTAACAGAAAAATTAGTAAATCTTCATCCATGGGCTGATATGGCTAGATTTGCAAGATCTGGTGGTGAAGCTAATTCTGTAGCTATTCGCATTGCTAGAGCTGCATCTGGTAAGGATAATGTTGCATTTTGCGGTTATCATGGATGGCATGATTGGTACCTAGCATCTAATCTTGCAGACTCAAATGGTTTAGATGGTCATTTGTTACCAGGTCTAAATCCAAATGGGGTACCTAGAAATTTAAAAGATAGTATCTATCCATTTGAATATAATGATTTTGACAGATTAGAAGATTTAGTAAATTCAAAAAATATTGGTGTAATAAAAATGGAAGTCTTCAGAAATAAGGAACCTGAAAATAATTTTCTTAAAAAAGTAAGGAAGTTAGCTGATGAAAAAAATATTGTTTTAATATTTGATGAATGTACTTCAGGATTTCGAAAAAATTTTGGAGGTTTGCATAAATTATACGAAGTAAATCCAGATATTGCTATGTTTGCAAAAGCACTTGGTAATGGTTTTGCTGTATCCGCGGTTATTGGAAAAAAAGAAATTATGAAAGCTGCTGAAACAACTTTTATTAGTAGTACTTTTTGGACAGAGCGAATTGGCTCTGTAGCTGGACTAGCAACATTAAAAGTTATGGAAAGAGAAAAATCTTGGGAAAAAATTACTTCTATTGGAGAAAATATAACTAAGGAATGGATTAAATTAGGAAAAGAATTTGAACTCCCTTTAGAGACAAGTGGGCTTGCAGCTTTAACAACTTTTACTATTAAAAGCAAAAACGCGCTAGCTTACAAAACTTTAATTTCTCAAGAAATGTTAAAAAAGGGATATTTAGCAGCTACTGCTGTTTATTCTTCAACTTCACACTCTACTGAAATTATCAATGGATATTTAGAAGCATTAAAAAGTGTATTCATAACGATTAAAGAATGTGAGGAAGGAAGAAATGTGATGGAACTACTTGAAGGTCCTATTGCACATAGTGGATTTAAAAGACTAAACTAGTCAATTGAAATAATCTTACTACCAATTTTTTTAAATGGAAGTCTTTTTAAATTACTTGTGCACAGTCCTTGACTATCAATATAAAAACTTTTTGAAGCAATTGGATCATAAGCATCTTTATGAGAGACAGCAGCCTTTATAATTATAAACTTAGCATCTTCTGGATTAATACCTTGTGATTTTAGTTGTCCTAAATCCATAGGAGGGGTTTTGATTGAAGTTAATAATAAAGTTAATTTTTCATTTTTTAAAACTGAGCATAAACCCATATTAATATTAACTCCCATCATTGATGCTAAATGCGACTTTTTATTTTCTAATTCAAATTTTCCATCAGATAAATGCTCTATTATTGCTTTTAGTTTAATTGGATTACCATGAAAATTATCAAATTTCGCTCCTATTTCCAGTACTATCTCTTCTGAAATATTTTTTTGATGACATATTTTAACTGCTTCAGGATCATTAATAATAGCTACAATACCATCATATTCAGTTTCTAACATATTACTTAACAAATCAGTGGCATCACCTGGGGTGCCACCGCCTATATTATCTGCAGGTTCAATTAATAAAATTGGTTTTTCTGAATTGGGAAGATTAGTTATTTTTTCTATTGCTTCATTTAGAGTATTTTCTTTAGGGTAAGCAAAATTTATTTTTGACTCAAGAATATTTTCAATTGACTTTAAATAATCTTTAGCCAATGATATTTCACCTTTTGTACAACAATTTAAGCTAAACCCACAATCAGCAATGTCAGCATAAGAATATCCTGCCATTACATTAATACAAATAATATCATCATCATTTTGTTCAATTTTTTTAGCTTCTTGTAAAACAGATTTCATGGGATCATTTGCAGTTCCAACTCCTGTAGGAGGTAAAATATATTTAGTTCCATGAAAAATTTGTTTAACTTTTGAATTTTCAAATAAAGAATTTAAAATTTTAGCTGCCTTGACTGCAGTTTCTCTTGAGTCACTATGAGGATTTTTTCTATAAGCATATACACACGTACTATTATTAATCATTTTTTCAGATACATTTGCGTGGAGATCTAAAACAGCTACAATTGGAATATCTATGTTTTTTTTTGTTAAAAAATTATTTATTTTTTCTAATAAATCTCCTTCAAAATCATCATGGTTCTCACTTACCATCGCTCCATGAAGAATTAAAAAGATAGCATCAATTTTTTGACAATTCTTTTCTAGTTTTTCAAAAAAATGCTTATCAAAATAATTTTCAGACTCCTTATCTACTATACCAGATGGTATTGCTGACATTTGTATACCAGAAATAATATTCCAGTTTTGTTTAGATGCATACTCAATGAAACCATCCATTGGTGATCCATTTCCAATATTTTTAGCTACAACATCATTGTTTTTATAAATAATAAAATCTTTTAAATTTGTAGGCTGACTTAAAAAAGTATGAGTTTCATGATAAATTCCTGAGAGGAAAATATTTTTAGTCATTGAATAATTCTGGAAGATCTTGTTTTGCAATAACTTTTATTTTTTTTACTTCTTCAAATGATGCACCCTCGTAAGGCCATAAAACTTTTTCGGAAATTGGTCCCCAACCACCTACTGAGGCTAATAATTTATCTAGACCAGTATTTGATAATCTTGATGCTAGCGGAATTATATGTGTTTTCATAAAATTATTTACTCTAGATTCAATATTTTTTGCTTTTTCGATATCATTATCAATTAATTTCCATATCATTACTGCACCATTTGGACTTAAACAAGCTACGTTAGAATAAGATCCATTTGCACCAAGAGGTTTACCAAAAACTACAGTGTGTCCAGGAACAAAAACAGAAAAATTTTTTAATAATTCCCTTCTATTTTGATACCAAGAATCATCTCCTCCTGCGCATTTTATACCAACAAGATTTTTAGCTTGATGTGCAAGTAACGAGATTTCTTTCAAAGTAAGAAGAACTTTTGCATGAGGAGGATTATATAAAATCATATAAATACTCTCAACCACTTCCTGCATTCCCATAATAAAATTTTTTGACTCTTCAAAAGTAGGTGGCCACCAATCAGGTAAGGTGACCTGGAACCCATTAGGTTTAAGATGTTTTAATCTTTTTGCTCTTTCTCTACATACTCGAGGATTAGTATGACTTAAACCAAGTTGGAATTTTTTATTTTTTTTTATAGCTATACCAGCAACAATTTCAGATAATTTATCAAATTCATCTTCAGTTTGATTATGACATTCCGCAGCTGTACCATTTGTATAGACTCCATATACATTTGAATCGCAAAGAATATTTACTTGTTCTTTAAAAGCAACCCAATCTATTTCATTATTTTTTATTGGTAATAAAATGGTTCCCCAAATACCATAAGGTATATCTAAATTAGACATTTTTAACTCTTATTTAACTGGTCTTGAGCTTGCTTTACAATATCAAGTCCTACTCTATCACTCCATCCCTGTATTAATTTTTTTGTAACAGGACCAACTTTACCATCAGCAATATCTAATCCTTGTAGTTTAGTTGCTGGCATTATTGAATAAGGAGTGCTAGTAAAAAACATCTCATCTGCTGTTACTAAATCATAGGGTTGAATTATTGCTTCAATTACTTCAATGCCAAGTGATTTTGCAATTTCCATAGTTGAATCTCTAGTTAGGCCTGCCAAACAATTAGCTGTTGTAGGCGTCAATAATTTACCTGACTTAACCATAAAAATATTTCCTCCTTTATTCTCAGCAACATTACCATGGATATCAAGAATAACACTTTGAGCATCAGGATCTACTAACTTTGCTTCAATTTCGGCAAGAGTATAAAATAATCTACTTCTATTTTTAATTCTTGCATCAAGTGATTGTGATGGAACCATCCGAGTTGAAGGTATAACTGCATGACATCCCTTTGTATAAAAAGGTGCCCATAAAATTAAATTCATTGGCTGGGTATAAATCATGACAGTGGGTTTGGAGACTTGCAAAGCAGGATTACCTCCAGTTATAGAATGACCTCGAGATACGTTATGAACCAACCAACAATCTTCATTTGTACCATATTCATCTTTATTTATTTCTAATAAATTAAGGCTAACATCCAACATCTCTTTTTTGGACATTTGTGGATCAATTCTAGTCAATTTAAAAGATTTATATAACCTATCAATATGCTCATCTAACTTATAAGGTTTATAATTAAAGGTTCGTGTAGATTCAGTTACGGTATCTCCTAGCAAAACAGCACTGTCAAAAATAGAAATTTTTGCATCTTCTTCAGGTACAATTTCTCCTGAAATATATACTTTTCGATTTGCCATAAATTAAATTATTTTTTTAGCTTTAAGTTCATCGTGTAATTTTTTTTGATAAGCCTTTCCCTTTTCCTCATCATGTTTTGCAGAAACACCATGGTACACAAAACCAAAAGCTCTTCTTGAACGTATTTTTGATTTATTAGGACTAGCGAAATGTATAATTTTAGCATCATGCATTAAAAACATTCCAGCTTTTCCTTCAAACTTTAAAGTATTTTTTTTATCTTCATCTGTACCAAAATCTGTAACACCTTGAGAAAAGCCCAATACCTCTGATCTACCATGTGGTCTATATCCTTTTTTCTTATGGGAGGCTCTAACATAATGAATGCAACCATTTTCATCATCTACATCCTCAAGTGCTAACCATCCTGTTACAGCTTTATCATTATCTAAATTAAAATAATATCCATCTTGATGAGGAGGTGTTGGGTTACTTTTTCCTGGTGGTTTATTAAAATATTCCATTGCTCGTGGAATAACATCTTCCCCTAACGCATTTGATGCAAGATCTTTAATTTTACTATTATAAAATAAATCATAAAAAAATTTGTCATAAACTTCTAATTTTTGCATTTGCATTAACGTATTTTTATTTGATTTATCTACATAATAAACTTCTTCTTCTTTCATTTTTGGAACACAATCTTTTATATATCGATTAAATTCTTGATTAATAATTTCCATATCACTTTTAGAAAACAATTCTGGAATATGATTAAAACCATCTTCATCATAAGATTCTTTTAATTCAGGTAAATTAGTTATTTTTGTTTCAAACATTATATTAAGTTCTTATCTGCTAATTCTTTGCGTAATTTTTCCTGGTAAGCATCATGGGCATCTTTATCTTCTTCTGCACTATCACCATAATATATAAAACCAAGTGCTTTTCTAGTTCTTGTTTTAGATTTATTTCCTTCTGCCCAATGGATAGTTTTAGCATTGTGTATAAGAAATGTTCCTGCTTCTCCAGGAAATGAAACAGTATTAAGTTTATCATTTTCATTACCAAAGTCTGTAATACCTTGAGAAAATCCAAGGATATTAGATTTACCATGTGGTCTATAATTTTGATTTAAATGTGACCCTTTAACATAATGAATGCATCCATTTTCTTGATCAACTTTTTCTAGAGCTAACCAACATGTTACGGCGTTATGATTTTTTAACATAAAATAGTATCCATCTTGATGAGGGGGTGTTGGTTTTCCAACACCTGCTGGTTTGTTAAAATATTGTAAATTTTTTGGAATTGCCTTTTCACCTAAGAGTGATGAAGCAACTTCCTGGATTGAACTTTCTTCAATCAATTTTTTAAAATAAACATCATAGTTAAACATTTGTTGAAGATTTTTAATGGTACTCTTATCTGATTTATCCTCATAAAAAACATGGTGATTTGGAAGAGTTGGTACTATTTCAGATATATATCTATCAATTTCATTTTTTATTTCTTCTATTTTATTGTCTTCAAAAAAAGAATAAATGGCTAAGTATCCATCATCATCAAATTTTTGTTTTAAATTTTTTTCAATAAAATTCATATAATTACCTTGATATAAGTTATTATGTTTATATGCTAACTTAATAAATATTAAAATCTAGTTTAAAATTAATGTAAAATAATTTTTATGCACAAAAAATATAAAAGAGTTTTTTCTATTAACAATGATCTTGGTTATCGGAATTATACTGTCCGAGATTTAATTGATTTAAAAGGGAAAAAAAAACTAACACAAATACGTGTAACTACCGCTGAAGAAGCTGCTGCTGCTGAAGAAGCAGGTATAGATTTATTACTAACTGGCCCAGGTCCAGAATTTCCAAAAATAAGAAAAGCTGCAGCAAAAACATTTATGACTGTAGGTATTCCATTTATTGAAAATCCATCAAAAAGAGAAGCTACTAAAAAAGCTTTTGAAACAATTGAAGCAGGGGCTGACTCTTTAATGTGTCAGAATTGGAATTTAGATTGGATGAAACATTTAAGTAAATTTAGAATACCTTTTCAAAGTCATGTTGGTTTTATTCCTAGAAGGACAACTTGGATTGGAGGAATACGTTCATTTGGGAAAAATGCAAAAGAAGCAATAGAATTATACAAAGATGTTAAAGATATAGAAGATACAGGTGCTTGGGGAATTGAAGTAGAGTTAGTTCCACAAAATATTCTTGCTGAAATTACAAAGATGACTTCTTTAATTACAATTTCTATAGGTTCTGGAAATGCTGCAGATGCTCAGTTTCTTTTTGCTGAAGATATTTTAGGTCAAAGCAAAATAAAATTTCCTCGTCATGCAAAAAAATATAGAGATTTTAACAAACTTTTAAGTAAGCTGCAAAAAGAGCGAGTTAGTGCATTCATTGAATTTCACAAAGATGTAACTTCTAAAAAATTCCCTACAAAAAAACACTCTATTGATGTAGAAAATAGAGAGCTAAATATTTTTAAAAAATTTTTAAAAGAAAATTGATATGGAAATAAGTGAAAAAGCTAGAAGACTAACTGAGATTGAAAAAAAACAATATTTTAACGAAGGTTTTGTTAAAAGCTTACCTGTTTTTTCAAAAAAAGGAGTAATAGAAGTTCAAAATCTTTTTGAAGATCTAAGTGCAAGATTACCTCCTAATATTGATATAAACAAAACAAATATGTGGAATAAAGCAAGTAAAAGATTTTATGAGCTTTGTAATACTTCATCCATACTTAATTATGTAGAAGATATATTGGGTAAAAATTTTTATTTATGGGGAGGAATGTTTTTTTTTAAAAAACCAAAAAGTCAATCTGTTGTTCCATGGCATCAAGATGCTCAATACTGGCCGTTAAGTCCTTCCAAATCAGTAACTGTATGGCTAGCTGTTTATGATACTGATAAAGAAAATGCTGCTATGAAAATTGTTTCAGGTAGTCATAAAAAAAATATTTATACACATAAAATTAATAAAGATAAAAATTATCTTTTAGATCAGGAGGTTTCTGAAGATCAGATAGATAAAAATAATATCATATTTATGAATTTAAAAGCTGGAGAGATGTCTTTACATACAGATGCTTTACTTCATGGCTCTGATGCAAATAATTCAAATAGGCCAAGATGTGGTATTGTTTTAAGATTTTCACCTATCGATGTTAAGGCTGATTTGTCAGTATGGCCATATTTTTCAGTCCAACTTTTAAGAGGTACAGACAAATTGAATCTTAATCCTGTAGCACCTAAACCAAGAGGTGAAGCTACTCCTATTAAACCAATGCAGTTTCACGAAGAATTTGAGAAACAATGGTAATATAAAATAAAAAATCTAAAGCTTGTAAATGAAAATATTAGAAGAAATAATTTTATTTCAGAACCCAAACCCCTTATTGGTTAGCAAACAAGGAATATTTCCTGGTATTTCAAAATTACCTAACAATGAATTGATTGCTTTATTTACTATTGGTCAAGCATTTGATTCAGCTGATCAAAGAACATATACATCAAGAAGTTCAGACAATGCTAGAACATGGTCTATTCCAAAACTACTGCATAATCATAATTACGAATTAATAAAAGAATCAGAGACCTTAAAACCACTTTTACTAAAAAATAATGATTTGATTGCAGTTGGTTATGCTTTTATTAGACCAGATGATTTAACTCCTATTGTTAACTCAGATACCTTTGAAATTTTACCATTACATAATAAGATAAGTTTTTCTTCCGATTTAGGTAAAAATTGGTCTGTTCCAAAAAATTTTAATGTAAATAATACCTCTCTTGAAATTTCTGGCCCTTGTATTCAATTAAACTCAGGTAGAATAATTGGTGCAGCTCCTCCATTTCATTTAAAGAAAAAAGAACATTCTGGATGGATTATATACAGTGATGATGGAGGTCAGAATTGGAATAAATTATCAGAATTTTATAGTTCAAGTGATGGTAGTATCTCTACATGGGAATGCAGATTATGTGAAGCTGGTAAAAATAAAATAGTAGTTATATTTTGGGCATATGATAACAAAAATAAAAAAAATTTGAGTAACCATATTGTAATTTCTGAAGATGGGGGACAAACATTTAATAACGCCATAGACACTAATATCAGAGGTCAGGCATCAAATTTACTTTGGTATAAAGAAAATATTTTATTTACTATTCATTGTCATCGAGAAGAACCAACTGGATTAATATTAAGAAAAGTTGATATAAGTAATAATAAATTTAATGTTTTGGAAGAATTTAATCTTTTTTCTAAAGAGAATATTTCAAGTGACTCCTCCAACATAAGTAAGCAATTCGGATCTTTAAAGTTTGGTCAACCTTCTCTTTTACTTTTAAAAAATAATGAATTGTTAGTATGCTTTTGGTGCATTGAGGAGAATCAACATATTATTAAAAGTTTCATCGTAAATATTTAGACTAAATTTATGTTTAAAATTATTTCAAATGAAAAAGATAAATTGAAAGTTATGCCATACTTTTATTTTTCTACAGCACTTCAAATGTGTGCAGTTATAGGCACAGTTGGTGCCCCTCTCACACTCTACTCTGTAGAGTTAGGATTAGATGCAGATAGGATAGGAATTTTAGGTAGCATAATGGCTTTTTGCCAGATATTAGCTTTAATTAGTATTCCAATTACAGTTTATTTTGGAAGTAAATTAGTATCAATATCAGCCTTATTTATCCGTTATATTTTTCTTTTAATATTTTTAATTGCACCATTTTATCAAAATAATTTAACATTAGTCTTTTTCCTATTATTTTTTTCAATGATGATGTTTTCATTGTGTAGATCATTATCAGAAGCTGCTTTTGTCCCTTGGATGCAAGAGTTTATACCAAGGGATGTAAGAGGTAGGATCATTGGTATAAATGGAATTATATGTACACCATTTGCATTAGCCACCTCTTATGTAATTAAAATTTGGCTTGATAGCCGAGTTGGATTGGATAGATTTTATCCTGTATTTATTATAGCAATTATTATTGGTCTTATATCAGCATTACTACTTATTAAGATTAAAGGAGGAGATAAAATTATAAATAGAGAAAATGATAAAGGTTATTTGAAAAATTTATTTTCAGCAACTAGGGATAAAAATTTTAACTTATTTTTAGCTTCATCTGGTACACAATATTTAGTTATCACTGTACTAGCAATTTTCTTAACTCTTTTTTTTAAGATAAGAATGAATATCCCTACCGGAGAACTAATATTTTCATCGACATTAGTTTTAGTAGGAGGAACATGTAGTGGATTTGTTGTGGGAAGGATAACTGATAGTTATGGTTGTCGTGGTATACGAGTAATATTTCAAAGTTTGCAAATTCTACTTTTATTATTTTTACCTTTTATTAATTCAGGAACTCCTTATTTAAGCTACATAATTGGAATAATTTTTTTTGCATTTGGTTTTTTAATGTGGGGTAGTGCCTCAATAGGATATATTTTTATGCTTAACTATGTTCCGAGTAATAATAAAGAATCATTTATGTCGATTGCATACAGTTTAGATGGTCTAATTGCAGGTACAACAACTGTGTTGGCTGGATATCTAGTTTTATGGCTAGATACTAATAATTTTATTATACTTGGTATAACTCTTGGTAGTTATGAAGTTCTATTTGCAATTTGTGCTTTTATTATTGCTATTTCAATGAATGCTTTTATTCTAATTAAAGAGGAAGGAGCAATGGGCGTGAGAACATTTTTAAGGCAATTAATATTTTCTAGACGTCAAATTCCATAATAATTTAAACTTATTTAGAATAGTGGTTTATTTTTTTTTACTAGGCCAGCCCATTAAAAGTTTTGCTTTTTTTTCTTGTTTTATAGCTTCTTTTTTATCTTTAAATATATTTACTACACATTGAGGTTTTTTACGATCAATCACGTCATAAACTAAATGATATCCGACCTTATCAATTATCGGTCCAATCCATCCAGCGCAATGATCACAATATCTTTTCATAGGTTCAGCATCATTATCCAATACCTTGGATAAGCTTGGACACACATTCATTTTTAGCTGCAATCTTTCATCATTTAACTCTAAATCCATATCGCAATTTTCTTCTTCTCTTATATGATCCCAATATTCATACATTCCCTGAAGTCCTTTTGACTTAAAGAGTTCTAAGGTATGTTTTTCTTGATTTTTACTTATTTCAAGCCAATATTCTTTAAGATGCTCTTCACCTTGCCCTTCTAAGAACTTAAAAACTTCATTGTAGAAACGTGTAAAATGATCACTAGGTATCATATTTTTTCCTTATAATCTGTTGACACGAAGCTTCTCCTAAAATTTTTGTATCTATTACATATTCAGTACCTTCACTAAGAGCTTGATTAGTTTTAATTGTCTGATCACAAAAATTTGGAGATACAAAACCAGCAATCTTTTTGACATGCTCATATGCTCTACATTTTTTTACTGTCAAAACAACTTGATCTTTATCAAGCTCAATTTTATATTCTGAATTCTCTCTTCCAAAAAAGTGATCCCAATGCTCAGCCAACATTTTTATGTTACCTTTTTTGATATTTTCTCGTAAATCTTTATAGACTTCTTTTCCAACTTTAAAAAAGATATCATCCATAATTTTAATACCATATTTTTTTATAATAAATTCAATAGTTGTATTTGTTGCGCCATGAAAATCCATATGAACATTACCAGCATCATTATATCTAAGATCATTTTTATTTGATATTTTTTCACTCATTGATAAACACTGGTTGACCCGCTATATATGTTGCAGTAATCTCTAAACTATCTTTATTAAGTAAAATAAAATCAGCTAATTTATTTTTTTCAATACTACCTATATCTTTATCCATACCAATTATTTTAGCGGGTATTAAGCTTGCCGCAATTGCAACTTGAGAAATAGATTTTTTTGAAAAATTAAGATAATTTTGTAGAGCTTCAATTGAGGTTAACGAGGAACCTGCAAGTAATCCATCATACGTTGAAGCTTTTCCTTTTTCAACAGTACACCATCTACCTGGAAAAAACTCAAACTTCACGGGTACTGGAGAACCAGCTCCTTTTACTGAATCCGTTTCAAGAAAAACTCTGTCAGTTGGAAGATGTGAAAGTAATTCTACAAGCTGTGGATGCACGTGGATACCATCACAAATTAAACCAAGTGAAATTCTTGATTCAGCAATTAAAGCATCTGTTAAAGACAAAACATGCACCCCAGTATCATCTGGTGGATAAGTAGGAAGAGCATCATACATATGTGTAACTGCATCTACTCCCCAATCAGCAAATTTTGGTACATCATGAGGATCTGCACTACTGTGTCCTAAATGAACAGATATGTTTTCTTTTTTCATCTTTTTTATAAAAATTTCTGAATTATTCATTTCAGGAGCTATTGTTACTGCTTTTAATTTACCTTTAGTTGAATCAATTAGCTCTTCCGCTAACTCAACAGATGGTTGGCGAAGATTTTTTGGGTCATGTGCACCAGGTAAAGCAAAGCAAGGTCCTTCAGAATGTATTCCTAAAACTCTAGCACCCTCTTTTGCATTATCTATATCATTAGATAAAGAATTAAGAAGCTGTTTTGTCTTTTCTGGAGGTAAGCATGGTGTTGCAGGTAAAAAACCTGTAACCCCTACAGAGGGTAATATTTTAGCATTATCTACAGTACAATTTTTTTCAGCATCTCCATACATATAATTTAGAAAACCATGCTGAAGAACATCAATCATTCCTGGAAACAAAAAATTATTTTTTCCATCAACGATTTTCCAATTTTCATTATTAGATGTACCTCTGTCAATAATATCCACAATACGTTCTTGATCTATTAATAAATCCTTATTTTCTTCCATATGAGGAGTTACTAAAGTAACATTTGTAATCAGTTGTTTGCCTTGCATTAAAATAATCTTCCTATTATGTTATAATATTAATCAACTAATTAAGAATTACAAGTTATACGAATAAAAATATGGATATTATGAAAAATAAATGTGTGTGTATTTCAGGTTCAACCTTCGGTATAGGGTATGGAATAGCGGAAGCTTTTGCTAAGAGAGGTGCTAAAATTGTTATTAATTCAAATGAAGATGATAATGGTGCACAAAAAAAAATTAGTGAATTAACTGAATGTTATTTTGTTAAAGAAGATTTATCTACTGTTGAAGGTGCACAAAATTTTATTAACAAATCATATGATCTTTTAGGTAAGCTAGATACATTAATAAATAATGCCGGTACATTTTTAGATACAAATTTTGAAAATATATCTAAAGAAAGTTTTGAAAAGACAATTAATTTAAATGTAAGAGGTTATATGTTTGCATCTCAAGCTTTCGCAAAAAAAATTAAAAAAAATCAAACTAACGCAAGTATAATTTGCATAGGTTCATCTAATTCTAAAGCTGCAGAAAAAAATAGTGTAATGTATGATACTTCAAAAGGTGCTGTCTTAATGATGATTAGATCTCTAGCTGTCTCTTTAGCGCCAAAAAATATAAGAGTTAATGGAATTGGTCCAGGAATCTTAGAAACACCCCTAACTAAAGATGGTTTAGATAAAGGGAAAAATAGGGAGGTTATAGAATCACAAATACCACTAAGACGTATAGGCAGCCCAAGAGACATAGGTGGTGCCGCTGTATTCTTATCTTCGGAAGAAGCAACATATATAACTGGACAAATGCTTTACATCGATGGGGGAATATTAGCTAATCAATTAAATTGGGATCAATCCTTGTTATGAAAAAACAACTTTTGTCTAGGCATCTTCAATTGCGCAATATGCTTTTTAAAAGGTGGAAGACAAAAGGTTTAAAAAAAGGAGATAAAATCGAATCACAAAATGATATAAAAAACGTTTGTGATTTTTCTCTAATTACAATCATTAAAACTTTAAATGATTTGAATTCTGAAGGAATAATTAAAAGGAAGGTTGGCAAAGGATCTTATTTAAATAATGCACCTTGGTTTAAAAAGCACTTAAGAGTTGGTTTCTTTTATAATCGTGATGTTGTAGGTGGTGGAATTTTTCATAATAATTTTTATACAAAATTAGTTGTTGCATTTGAAAAACAAGTTATCTCAGATGGTCATGAATTTATTTTAGGAAGTTTTACTCACAAATCTAAACCAGTACTACTTTGGGATGATTTAGATGCTACGGTATTAACTGGAATTACAAAAGAAACAAAGCTTGATGAATTTAACAGAACTTCTTGTTTACTAAGTTTCTTGGATACACAATCAGATAAACTAGAAAAAAGTAATTATCGTATAAATCTGGAATTAGCCTTTAAATCAATGTTTCAATATTTAAAGAAAAATAAAACTAATATACTGTATCTTGATTCTACCATTATTTCTCCTGAACAAACATCAAGATTAAGAAGTTTTAAAAGAAATTACAAAATTTTAGGTAAAAATAGTAAACTAAAAATTATTTCTGTAGATCAAGAAATTAATATTAATAAAACTGATGAGCTAGTAAAATGTATAATAGAATTTAAACCAGATGTTGTATGTGGTTATGTGCATCCAGATTGGTATGAATTAATTGAAAAAGTATCTAGTAAAAAAATTAAGATATATTCTTTACTTATTGATCATAATGGTCCTGGTTTTATAGTTAATTCAAATAATTGGATGAAAGAAATATTACCTGATATATATTTAAGATTAAATGATAGAAAAATCATTACTCAACCTAAGCCCTACAACGCAACATTTATTTTTTAAAAAAAGAAAGGAAAAAGTATGATAAAAATAATAAATAAAGGCGCAAAATCTTTATTACCATTTAGCCCTGCAATCAGAGCAGGTGATTTTCTTTATGTTTCAGGACAAGCTTCAGTTGATCGAGAGACTGGTTCTGTTATTGAAGGTAGTTTTGAAGAAGAAATGAGAAGATCAATTGAGAATCTTAAAGTTATTCTTGAGTCTGCAAACCTAACTCTTGATCATGTAATTAATGTAAAAGTATATTTAGCGAATGAAGATAATCTTAAATTATATAATGATATTTATCCAGAATATTTTACTCAACCTACGCCAACAAGAAGCACCATTGTAAAAGTACTTCCTAGCTTTTTGAAATTTGAATTAGATTGTGTTGCCTATATTCATCAAAAAAGACAAGAGGGATAATTAAAAGAAAGTTAAAATACCATCAACAACATCATAATTATCATTAACTACTGGTATAAACTTCCATTTATCAAATGCTGTACAAGGATGAGAAATTCCTGAACAAATCATATCCCCAACTTTCCATTCGTGATTATTAGAAAGTTTAACAAACGAATGTTGATCATTAGTACTAAATATTTCTGCTGTTCCTAATTCTAAATAACCTTTGCCAGGACGAAATCGTTTGAGAGGTTTAGGAAGGCCTGAATCATAAGGAACATCTCTTTTCCCCATCGTTAGAAAGGCTAGATTTTTCTCTGGAATGGATTGAACATACGACCATATTTCTAGAGCAGGTTGCAGAAACCTGTCCCATTGACGATTTTTATCTTCTTCTGCTAATTTTAATGCCTCGAAATAAGAGCCATGATCATGAGTGATATAACATCCACTTCGCAACAACACTCTGACTGGTATTGATAAATCTAATTTAGAAAAACGTTCACCTATAATATCAAAATGTGTTGATCCTCCCGCAGTGATAATAAGTTCTTTTAAATGAGAAAATTGATCGGGTGAAATATCGCTAATTATATCTTCCATAAACGAACAAAAATCATGGACAGCTTGAGAGCCTTTCATAGCAACTGCAGCTATACCTTCATATGAAGAAATACCTGCAAAATTAAAATTATTTGATTTGTCATTAGAAATTTCTTTTACAAGTTCTAAAAAATTTTCTTTAGATCGAATACCAGTTCTACCATTTAATGCACCAATTTCAGGTAATAAATTAATTGGATTTATCAATGTAATATTTTCTAAATTATTTTTTATATTTTCAAATTGTTCAATAGAATCTACAAAGCAATAGAAAGAAAAATCTTTGTCATTATTAATAAAATGAGCAATTGTTTTTAAATGTGACCTTCCTAGTAATTGATTAGCTAATAATATTTTTTTAACACCATATCGATACATCACTTGAATTTGATTTATTGCTCCTGCAGTGATTCCCCAAGCACCCGCATCTAATTGCTTAGAAAATAGTTGTGGTGACATAGTGGTCTTCCCATGAGGAGAAATAGAAAGATGATGTTTTTTTAAATACTCTGCAAATGTTTGTAAGTTATGATTAAGCTCATCATTTTTTAACACCATTATAGGCATAGACATGTCTTCTTTTAGAATATTCCATTTTTTATTCTTTATCTCTTTAAGTGTAAAAGGTTCCACTGATCCTGGTATACCTTTTATCCGACTATCTAAGATAGTTTTTTGAATTTCAGTTAAATCCATTAAGAATTAATTTTTTCAAACTGATTAACTAAATTTTCTGCATAATCAGATAAAGCAACTACATCTGCACCAATATTTAAAAGATTATATCCCATATCAATGTAATTTTTTGCAACTCCAGGCCCACCAGGTGTTGCAGCAATTTTATTATTTTTTCTTGCCACTTCAGCAACTTTTTTTCTAGCACTCACAACATCTGGATGATCCATTTGCCCAGGCACTCCAAGGGTTAGTGAATAATCACCTGGCCCAAAAAATAATGCATCTACACCTTCCATTTCAGCAATAGCCTCAACATCATTTATTACCTCTGGAGTTTCTATTTGATAGATTACTAACCTCTCTTGATTTGCTTGTTTTATATAATCAACCATATTAAGTTTTGTATATTTTCCATCATTGTTACCTCCATCTACTCCTCTTTTTCCAATAGGGGGAAATTTAGTAAACTCTTCAATTTGTTTTGCATCTGATAAACTTTTTATTTGAGGAATGATTAAACCAGTACAATCAACTTCAAAACCTCTAATATAATTACTATAACTACCTCTGTTAACACGCAATAAAGAATCTACATCATATATCTTAGCTGCATTACTCTGATTTTCAGCTTGATTGTAATCAAGAGATCCATGTTCCATGCAAAGCCAAATCGCATCAGGTTGTGCTAAAGCAAAAATTTCTGCAACTTTAACATCTACAGTATTGCATTTTAAAATTGTTGCAACTTTTCCTTGATCAGTTGTTCTTTTAATTCTACTTTTACGAAAAGTATCAAAAGGTTTAATTTCATTGTTAGTTGAAGTATCATCATATTTAGTCATAGTTTTATCCTTTATTATTTCGCAGTATATCCACCATCGACTGCTATGATTGTTCCAGTTAAATAAGCTGAAGAATCTGATGCTAAAAAGATAATTGGTCCTTTTAAATCACTACTATTTGCCATTCTTCCTAACTGTGTTCTCTTACTATAATTTTCAACAAAACGCTTCGGGTGTGATGGAACTTGAAATCCTCCAGGCGCCAAACAATTAACACGAATGTTAAATGGACCTAACATACTTGCTGCCCATCTAGTAAAATTATGCATTCCACCTTTTTCATAAAAATAAAGTGGTGATGTTGCTGGTGTAAAATCTGTTCCTTCATAATTACCATTTTCTACTCCAACAGTTCCCATCATTGATCCAATATTTATAATTGATCCAGAATTATTTTTTTTCATATCTTCAGCAAATATCTGTGTTATCTTAAATAAAGCTGATGCATTGATACGTAGACTTTTATCAAAATCATCTAAAGTATTTTTCCAACCTGCACTTCCAAATTCCCTCGAAACAGCATTATTAATTAAAATGTCACACTTTCCACTTTTAGCTATAATATCATTATGAAGATTTTCTATAGATTCATCTTCAGATAAATCTAATTTCATTGCTGTAACGTTATGACCTCTTTGTACTTCCTCTTTAGCCACTTCTTGTAAGCTTTCTAAATTACGAGATGCAATATAGGTTTCTGCACCAGCCTCTGCCAACGCCTCGACAATTTGTCTTCCATACAAACCTGCACCACCTGTAACAAGTGCTACTTTACCCTTTAAAGAGAAACTCTCTAATACATTCATTTATTTATCCTTATTTAAAGTTATTTTTATTCCATCCTTTTCTCTGCTTTCAATACCGGCCGAAACAAGTTGCATTAATTCATAGGTCTCATTCCAGGGAACAGGCTTAATACCCGTTTGTAAATAGTTAACATACGATTGCAATTGTTTTTTGAATGCATAGTAAGTGTCTGTTGATTTTATTTGTATTCCACTTTTTGTTCCAATTAATGAGATTAACCCAAATCCCCCCAACATATCATTAATATTAGCAATATTTATATCTATACCTTTAGAGTGTTTTAAATGGACTATATTTCTATCTTTATCTCCTATGTTTTGAATGGATTCAAATCCTGGTCCAATTATAGGGTAAATAGTTTCAAGTGCATGAATGCCATATTTTTCCCAACTTTTGGCCATTGTTACATTAATATATCGAAGCTCTCCTAATTCATGTGTTGACTGATGATAGGGCTCATATTCTTTACAATATCTCATTGCTGATGAACTAATAAAATTCTTTCCTTGATCAATCCAGTTTTGAAAAATTTTTAAATCTGATAAATTATCACAAAGAGGTTTATCTATAAATATAGGTATATCAGCATCAATAAAAGGTTGGCATCTTTTTACATGTTCTGAACCAATATCAGTTGCAACTAATACAGCGTCTACTTTACCAATAACATCTTTTGGATCTGAAACTACGTTCTTAATTTCTGCTACTTCTGCTACATGTTTTGCATCTTGAAGGTTATCAGTCCAAACATGAGTAACTTCTGCGTTTTCTATTCCTAGTGTATTTTTAGGTTGCTTAGAAATATAATCAATAATTGCAGCATAAGGGCATTGAGCAAGTGCAGAAGCATTATATTTACCATTTATAATAATACTCCATGAATATGGATGACCATTACCTTCAGTCATGCCCAACATTGCAAGTTTAAGTTCTTTTTTTTGTAATGGAAAATTTATCATAATATTATATTTCTTACCATGCCGTCCAGCCACCATCAACTTTTAGTACATGACCCGTTATATAGCTTGAAGCATTTGAAAGTAAAAAAATTATAGGTCCTGAAATTTCTTTAGATTCACCTATTCTTTTTAACATGGTTGAATTTTTCAGATTGCTTAAAAATTCTTGATTATAGTTATCATTTTTTTCTAAATCAGGAAAAGGTCCTGGTGCGATTGCATTAACTCTAACATTCTTGTTACCATAGTGAGATGCTAGATATTTTGTTAATTGTATTAATCCAGCTTTCCCAGCTCCATATTCTACAGGATTTGGATTGATTCCATCTGGATACAAATTTGGTTTAGGTGAAACTATTCCGTACATTGAAGCAAACATAACAACACTTCCACCATCATTCATTTTTGCTATGGTATTACGAGATAAAATAAATGAACCTGTCAAATTGATCTCATTGGCTTTATTAAATTCTTCAGAGCTAAGTTCTTCTAAAGTTTTACCAGTTGAACCGTAAGTAGCATTAACTAAACCATTAATATTTTTAAAATGTTGTTGAGTTTTATTTATACATTCTAGTATAGATTTTTCTTCTTTTATATCTAAAGTTGTTGAAAAAATATTTCTATTTGGAAATTTCTTAATCAAAGAATTTTTTAAAGTATCTAATTTCTCTTCATCAATATCAGCTATACTTACATTTCCATTATGTAAAAGAATTGCCTCACATAGTTGAGATCCTAAATAACCTGCCCCACCTGCTACTAAAATTGTTTTATCAGTTAAATCAAACATATTTTTAATTTATTGAAATAATTTTCTTTTCTAACCATGATTGTTTTGCAGCAAAAACAACTTTAAGATTTAGCTTAGCTTCTTCTAAAGTAGCTAAATCACATTCTTTTCCATCCAGTCCATCTAAAATTCTATTTGCTTGAAGTAAAAAATTATTTTGATGCACTTCCATTGGATCTAAGCCTTCCATATAGTCTTTCTTTTCTTTCCATTTGCCTGAGTCATCATTGGCAAATTTTAAAACAGAATGCTCGAGAAGTAAATTTCCCTTTGTACCAATAAATTCATATGAATTTATGTTAGGTTTTTGAAATTGATTAACAGTTATATTTGCCATGGTTCCATTTTTAAATCGAATATTTATTAAACATGTATCTTCTGTATTTGTACCCTCTAAAACTAATCTATCAAACATACAGCTCACTTCAGATGGTTCTCCAATAATCCAGATTAATTGATCAATCATATGTGTTGCTGCATCCAAAATTGCTCCACCACCCATCTCTGGATGAGCATAATAAATTTTTTGAAAATCTGGTCTGTATTTTGGAAATTCTTGTGATGAATTAATATATGCTAACTTAACTTCTCCTATTTTTTTGTTAACTATATTTTCTTTTAAGGCTCTTGCTTCATAACTATTTCTTCTTGTATAACCAACTCTTGCAAACAGATTGTTTTTTTTAACTAAATCTATAACCTCATCCACTCCTTTCATGCTTGTAGATAATGGTTTTTCAACCATAAAAGGTAATTTGTTTAAAGCACATAACTTCATTGCATCAACATGAAAATTTGCAGGTGAACAAATAAGAGCAAGATTATATTTTGATAAATCTACAGAGTTTATTTCTTCATAACTATCCTGAATATCAAAATCATTTTTTATTTTTAAAATTTTTTCTCTAGATGGCTCCACAATCGAAATTACTGCCCTTTTAGTAGATTGATATGCCTTTATATGCCGTCTTCCTATACCGCCTGAACCAATTAAAAGAATTTTTTTCATTAAATACTCAAATTATTTTAAAAGCTTATACAAATGAACTTAAATCTGTATTGACCAAGTTTAAATAGTATGTTGTTATATTAAAGAGATAACTTAAACTGTCAATAATATAGAAATTTAGGAAAAAATATTATGAGTATAGATTTAAAAGAATACAAAGAAAAATTATATTCTGCAGTAATAGCCGATACACTTGATTCATTAGGTTACCATAAACAAGTTTTAAAACCAGGAATAAAGTCTATTGATCCAAAAATTAAATTATGCGGTTTAGCAAGAATAGGTCTGTATATGCCAATTTATCATGATGATGAAACAGTTAATGTGTATGAACACGAAATTGCTCTTGTAGATAGTTTAAAAGAAAATGAAATAGCTGTTTTATGTTGTCATGGAAATGAAAATATAGCTCCATGGGGTGAATTACTTTCAACTAGAGCGAGTTTTTTGAAATCTGGAGGTTGTTTAACAGACGGATGTGTTAGGGACACTGATATGATTCGCAAAATGCAATTTCCAGTATTTTCTAAAGGAACTAACCCTGTTGATACTAAGTTCCGTGGAAAAATGATGATGACCGATGTACCTGGAGAAATTGCTGGTGTAAGAATTGAAAGTGGTGATTTAATTTTTGGAGATAATGATGGAGTTGTAGTCGTACCTTCCAATATAATTAATGATGTAACAAAAAAAGCATTAGAAAAAGTTAATAGTGAAAATACTGTTAGAGATGAGATTAATGAAGGAAAAACTTTAACTGATATTTTTGACAAACATGGAATCTTATAGAGTAACTTTATACTCTTTTTGACCTATTATATCTAACTTTCCAACAAAAGTTTGGCCATCTGTATCTCTAGGATGAGTTATGTCTATTAATGCAGAAGTGACAAATAAATAGTTACAATCTGCTCCTCCAAAAGCAGGGCAAGTTGTTTGAAAAGCTGGTAGATTAATAGAATTGATAAATTTTCCTTCTGAGCTATATTTTGCAACTCTACCAGCCCCCCATTGTGCATTCCACAGACAACCAGAAGAGTCTACTACCGAGCCATCAGGATTTAAATTTTCTATAGTCAAATCAACAAATATTTTTGCCTCCCCTTTCGGCCAGCCTTCTTTATCTAAATTGACTCTCATAATTTTTTGTGAGCTAGTATCTGTATAATAAGCAAATTCTTTACCAGGAGAAAAACAAATTGAATTTGGAATAGAAACTTTTGAATATAATTCATGAATTTCTCCTTTAAAAAAACGGTATATTTTTCCTAAACCCTTCTCAAGTTTTTTACCCATAGTTCCTATCCAAAAACCTCCCCAAGGATCTGCCCTACCATCGTTTGATCTAGTAAAATTGTTATCTTTTTCTAAATTAACTATCAGTTCAATTTTTTCAGTTACAATATTAAAAGTTGATAAACTTGATTCAAAAGCAATTAATAAATGTTCATTATCTATCCAAGAACAAGCTGAAGGCATTTCTTTAAAAGGCCAGATTTTTGTTTTATGATTAGATTTTGTAAAAAGTTTCTTTCCCTCAATATCAAACCAAAAAAATTGATTTAATTTAGGATGCCAAAACGCACCTTCTCCTAAAATGCATTTATAAGTATCAAATACTTCCATTATAATTTATTTAAAATAGTATTATTGTTTTGTGCAACAAAATTCCATAATTTTGGATAAGATGATTTAAATTTTTTTTGAGCCTTAATTGCAGATTCTAAATTTTCAAAAACAGCAAAACAGCAAGAGCCACTTCCAGTCATTCTAGAAAATACAGCTCCACTTAAATCTCTCAAAAAAGTTAATATATTCATAATTTCTTTATTATTTCTAATTGCAATTTCTTCAAAATCATTACCAACATCATACTCATTAATATTGTCTAAATCATATTCTACCATATAGTTAAAATATTTGGAGTTTAATTGTTGATACATTTCTGAAGTTGAGCAATTAATATTTGGCTTAACAATCAAAAAAAAATATTTTGGAAATATTTGATTAATAATTTTATTACCCTTTTCACGAATTAAACAATCACTTTGATTAACAAATAATGGCACATCTGATCCAATTGAAATGTATTCATTGTAGTTCATAGATTTATATAGATCTAATCTCTCCAAAATTCTTAAAACAGCAGCAACATTTGAAGATGCAGATCCAAGACCAGATTGAACAGGAATATTTTTGTTTATTATAAAATGAATTTTTGGTTTTTTAATTTCAATTTTTTCAAATAATCTTTCTATGATACAATTTTTGAAAACATTATTTGATGGAGCAAAATTACCCTTATATGTAATTTTAAAATTACTATTTTTTTTTGCAATAACTTCATCACAAAGATTAACCAAAGTGACTCCACTTCTAATGTTATGAAATCCATCAACTCTCTTACTAATTACTTTCAAAAATAAATTGATTTTTGCTGGTGATTGTTCAACAATACTATCCAGCATTAAATTTATTTAATTTTATGTTAATTTCTTCCATTATTTCGTCCTCAGGTTCGGCAAGATCTTTCGCTTGAATCCAAAAATATTTAGCTTCCCTTTTTCTATTAAGTGCAAAATAAATATCACCTAGATGGTCTAAGGAAATTGCTTCTCCTGGGGCCATATCTATTACCTTTTCCATCAATTTCGCTGCCTCTTTATAGTTATTTTTTTTAAAATGTGCCCATGCTAAACTATCCAAAATATGATGGCTGTTTGGATTTTTTGAATAAGCTTCCTTTAGCATTTTTAATGATTTTTCAATATTCATATCTCTTTCAAGCCATCCATATGCAAGATAATTTAAAACATTTGGTTGATTTGGCTCTAAGTTTAATGAAGATAAAAAATCTTTTTCAGCTAAACTCCACTGATTTGTTCTTTCATAACAGATACCTCTTAAATAATAAACATACCATAGATCGTTTTCTTTTGTAGTAATCAAATCATCATATGTTGTTATTGCTAAATTATATCTTTTTTCAACTCTATAAAAATCAGCTAAAATTCTTTTTAAAAAATAATTATTATTATTTAATTCTATTAATGTTTTGATTTTTTTTTCTGCAATTAAAAATTTGTTAAATTTAGAATAATTAAATGCAATGTTTCTTTGTGCATCCTGATAATACATACTTGATTTTTTTATTTTAGAATAATTTGTTTCAGCTAAAACGTAATTTTCTATTAATTGAAAAAACTGAGCTTTAAAAAATAAAGCCTCATCATTATTGGGATTAACAAGAATAGCTAAAGTTGTATAAAATAAAAAAAAATTATAATTTATATGATAATTTTTTTCTTCATTTGCATAAGAAGATCTAACAACTTCAATTAATGAATTACTAATATCAACTTTGTTTTTTAATTTATTGTTGTTAAAAAAAATAAACTGAACTAATTGATTATCTTCCTCAATATTATTTTTAAAAAAATTATTGAATTCACTTATTTTATTATATTTTATATAATTTACTAATTTTATCAGAATTGCTTCTTGGTTTTTTGGATTATTTAATAAAATTTCTTCAGCAATTTTCTCAGATAAAGAATAATCATTCATAATAACTGATGAGATTAATTCATCACTATATTTTAAATTTTTAATACTATCTTTACTTAAGCTAAATTCACTCAATACTTTTGTAAAATCATACTTATTAAACGCTATTTGTGATATTAGGTATGATGAACTGCTAAAAGCATGAGAATACTGTAAATGAGAAAAGTATATAAAGAGGAAAATTAATATTCTTATAAATTTATTCATTTACAAATAAGTAATGTTATTTTAACAAAAATAAATAATTGAAAAAAAAAATGAATCAAACAAATAAAGAATATTTAGACTTTTTAGTTAACTCTGGAGTAAAATATTTTTTAAAAAATGAACCAAATAATTTTTATAAAATTGAAAAAAATACCAAAAAAAACCCCAGTTTATTTGAAATAAAAACTATTGAAGAATTATTGATTTATACACAGTCTCTAGAAAATCCTTTAAAAAAATCATCAAAAAAAACTGTATTATATGATGGAAACTTAGAATCAGATTTAATGATTATTGGTGAAGCACCAGGAAAAGATGAGGATGATCAAGGTAAGCCATTTGTTGGTATGGCTGGTAAATTGCTTAATAAAATGCTTGCAGCTATTAATATAAAAAGAGAAAATGTTTATATAACAAATGTTGTGCCTTGGAGACCTCCAAATAATAGAACTCCAACAGAAGATGAAATTTTAGAATGTTTGCCAATTTTGCAAAAACAAATAGAAATTATAAATCCAAAGTTAATTTTTCTTTTAGGAAAAACTGCAGCAAAAGCTATATTAACAACTCCATTACAATTATCAAAATTAAGAAAAGTATGGCATACATACAAAACTATTAATATGAATAAAAACGTAAATGTTTTAGTTTCTTATCACCCAGCATTTTTATTGCGATCACCTGAGTTTAAAAAAGAAGCTTGGATAGATTTAAAAATTCTTGAAAAAAAAATTATTAATGAAAATTAATCAACTCATTTATTTTTTCATATTTATTTTATTTTTTTCTATAATGCCTAATAATGTTTATTCTTATCAAAAAGAACTATCTGGAAAGTATAAAATTATATTTTCTTCTGAAATTTTATCTGAAAATGATATTTTAAACTATCAAAAAATTTATTTTTTTCAAAAAGATTGTAAGTGGAAAAGTGCAAATAAACATATATTAAAAATTCAAAACAAAATTTTAATGGGTCATATTTTAGCTCAACGTTTTTTACATCCAAATTGTTATCGATCAAAATATTTAGAACTTTACTATTGGTTAAAAAAATATAACGACCATCCCCAGGCTAAAAGGATTTATCGATTAGCCATAAAGAGAATGCCAAAAGGATATAAGAGTCCAACAAAACCAACTAACCCAATTGGGTTTAGTGGGGACAAACCAAAAATAGATAATAAAATTAAATTTAATGGCAAACAGAAAAAATTATCAAAAAATCAAAAAGCTGAAAAAAGAAAATTAATCAATGCAATTAAATCAAGAGTTAATAAAGGATGGCCAACAGGTGCTGTGCAACTTTTACAACAAAGAGATGTTAAAATTTTGTTGAATCAAGTTGAGATAGATCAACAAAAAGAACTAATTGCAAAAGGTTATTTTTTAGCAAATAAAGATGAATTAGCTATTAAATTTGCATCAGAAGCACTCGATCAATCAGCATCAAAAGTACCATATGCAGCATGGACAGCAGGTTTAGCTTCATGGCGTTTAGCAAAATATAAAGAAGCTGCAAATTATTTTTCACTATTTTCAATTAGTCTTAAAGATGATGTATGGCATCAAACTTCTGGAAGTTTTTGGGCAGCAAGATCTTATTCAAAACTCAATGAATATGATAAGATTAATTATTGGTTAAAAAGAGCTTCTAAAAATCCAAATAGCTTTTATGGAATGTTATCTCTAGAAATTTTAGGAGTTAATGAAAAAATTAAATGGAATAAAATTACAAAATTTAACAAAAATAATAGCAAGCTCTTAAGCCTTCCATCTGGTAAACGACTACAATCATTAATACAATTAGGATTCGCAAATGAATTAGAAAAAGAATTAATTCATATTAATTCAGTATTAAACAGTGAAATTGCTCAAGAATCTATTAGAATAGCTGAGCATCTTAATTTAGCACATACTCAACTTAAAATAGTAAGTAGACTAGAGAACTTTGGTATTGAAATGCCAATTAATCTTTATTACCCATTACCAATGTGGGAACCTCGTGGTGGATATAGATTAAATAAAGAACTATTATTTGCTTTTATGCATCAAGAATCAATGTTCAATAAAGAAGCAAAAAGTAAACAAGGAGCCATTGGTCTAATGCAAGTACTTCCTTCTACAGCTAAATTTATAACATCAAGTAAAGATGTAAAAAGAAATAACAGTAATATATTGAAAAATCCTGAAATTAATCTCGAAGTTGGTCAAGAATATATAGAATATCTTCTTAAGATGGATATAGTTTCAAACAATCTCATATTTTTAGCAGCTGCATACAATGGCGGACCTGGTAATCTTAAAAAATGGAAAACAGAAACAAATTATTTAAATGACTCTTTATTTTTTATGGAAAGCATACCTTCAAGAGAAACAAGATGGTTTATTGAAAAAATTCTAACTAAATACTGGATTTATCAAGATAAAAATAACAAGAAAATAATATCTTTAAACATGCTAGCAAATGGTAAAGATCCACTTTATTATTAAGTATGCCAATAGATTTAAATACAAATTTTAAAGCTATAAACATTGCTGTTGTTACAATTTCAGATACTAGAATTAAAGAAAATGATACTTCAGGTGATATTTTAGAAGAAAGAATTAAGAAATTAGGCCATGTTTTGAAAAAAAGAATAATTATTAAAGATGATAAAAATAAAATAATAGATACTTTAAAAGAATTATCAAATCAAAATAATGTTGATTGCATTATTACTACTGGCGGAACAGGTCTAACAGGAAGAGATAGCACCACCGAAGCTGTTATTGAAATAGCAAATAAAATAATAGAGGGTTTTGGTGAATTGTTTAGACAAATTAGTTATAAGAAAATCGGTACTTCATCTATACAATCAAGAGCACTAGCAGCTTTAGTTAATTCTACTTACGTTTTTTGTTTACCTGGTTCAACAAGTGCTTGTAAAGATGGTTGGGATGAAATTTTGAAATATCAGTTGGATATTAGGCATAAACCTTGCAACTTTATTGAAATTATGCCCCGCTTAAATGAAAAATAAATGCCAAATTTTGATATTGAAAAAAATTTTTTTGGAACTGTAATAGGATTAGATGAGGTTGGTAGAGGTCCATTAGCAGGACCTGTTGTTAGTTGTGGATGTCATTTTAAAAATTATAATGAATTAATAGAATATGAAAAATATATAAATGATTCAAAAAAACTTTCTTCGAAAAAAAAAATTTTATCATTTAAGTTTTTGCAAAAATTAAAAAATAAAAAAATTCTTGAATATAAGTTAGGTATTGCTACTGTAGAAGAAATTGATACTTTAAATATATTAGAAGCTACTAAATTATCAATGAAAAGAGCAATTGATAAATTTAAAATAAACAATGCAACACTTATAATTGATGGGAATTTTTCCCTAAATCATAAAAAATTTAAAGAAAAATCTATTGCTAAAGGAGATCAATTATCCTTAAGTATAGCCGCTGCATCAATTATTGCAAAAGTACATCGTGATAGATTAATGTCATTCTTATCAAAAAAATTTTACCAATTTGATTGGGATAAAAATGCAGGCTATGGTACAAAAAAACATATACAAGAAATAATTCGTATAGGCCCAACTAACTATCATAGAAAAAGTTTTGAGCCTATTAAGTCACTTATCCATAATAAATGATTCTACCTGTTGATAACTAAGTTGACGAGATTCTTTATCTCCTTAAAGATTCTTTTAAATGATAAAAAAAAATACAATTGTAAAAGGGGATAGTTTAGAACTTTTAAAAAAAATTCCTGATAAATCTATAGATTTAATTTTTGCTGATCCTCCATACAATCTACAGTTAAAAGATACTCTTTATCGTCCCGATCAAACAACAGTTGAGGCGGTAACGAATGACTGGGATAAATTTGATACTTACCAATCATACGATGAATTTTGCTTAAAATGGCTAATGGAATCTAAAAGAGTTTTAAAGGATGGGGGAGCTCTTTGGGTGATTGGAAGTTATCACAATATATTACGTCTTGGGACATCTATTCAAAACTTAGGTTTTTGGATACTAAATGATATTATTTGGCACAAAACCAATCCCATGCCTAATTTTCGTGGTACACGTTTTACCAATGCGCATGAAACATTATTGTGGTGCACAACTTCAAGAAAAGCAAAATACACTTTTAATTATCAAAATTTAAAAGAGCTTAATGAAGGTAAACAAATGCGAAGCGATTGGCATATTCCTATTTGTTCTGGAAAGGAAAGACTTCGTGAAAACAATAATCAGCGATCTCATCCTACACAAAAACCAGAAGCTCTTCTTTATCGCATTATTGTCTCTTCAACAAACAAAGGTGATATAATTTTAGATCCTTTTCTAGGATCTGGAACAACTGCTGTAATGGCAAAAAAATTACAACGTAACTTCATTGGTTTTGAACAAGATAAAGATTATATCAAACTTGCTAATAAAAGATTAAAAAATACAAATCCCTTTTCAGATGATACAGTAACAATGACAAAAAGCAGAAAAGATTTACCCAAAGTACCTTTTGGAGAATTAGTTGAACAAGGAATTATTCCTCCTGGAGCAGTACTTACTGATAAAAAAGAACGCTATAAAGCGACAGTTAGTATTGATGGAACACTTAAAGTTAAAAACTTATCTGGATCGATTCATCAATTAGGAGCAAAGGTACAAGGTCTTCCAAGCTGTAATGGTTGGGATTTTTGGCATATAAAAGAAAA
>Ga0111541_10000046_pt1 | contig 35602 bp, 32 predicted proteins | sample Knorr_S7_td_DCM__FD_83039 | JGI IMG/M metagenome (GOLD analysis project Ga0111541, IMG submission 83039) | Marine microbial communities from Southern Atlantic Ocean transect - Knorr_S7_td_DCM_ad_131m_LV_B (version 2) (version 2) | ecosystem: Environmental > Aquatic > Marine > Oceanic | place...
TAAAAGACTTGAACTCGGGGTCAGAAACATAATCAAATCTTTTCTTTTCTATTAACCGGGCATGCAGAGTAAAGTTTGTTGCCGCTATTAAGAACCCAACCATTGCAACCATCTCTATTGTTACGCTGTTCCAGTACCCAAGCGAAGCATCTTTCGTTGAAAAACCCCCCGTTGAAGCTGTGGTAAGTCCATGAGCTACCGCATCAAAAGGCCTCATTCCAAAAACGAAAAATCCTAGAGTAATCAATACAGTAAGCGAGGCGTAGATGTACCAAAACTTTTTTGCTGTCTGCACGACTCTTGGTGCTATTCTCTCCACACCTGCTCCGGGAGCTTCAGCGTCAATAAGACCTAATCCACTTGCGCGAAGTGACGGTAAAACAGAAACTACGAGAACTACAATTCCCATTCCACCCATCCACTGAGTTAGTTGTCTATATAGAAGTATTCCTGAGCTTTGGGATTGAATTGGATTATGAACACCAAATACAGTTGATCCGGTTGCCGTAAAACCAGAAACAGATTCAAAAAGCGAGTCAACGAACACCTCAGGGAGTCCAATTCCGGCTCTACTAAAAGTTCCGGCAAGCAAATAAGGAATGGTTCCCAACAACGAAACTACTAGCCATGTGGTTCCAACTGCGGTAAAAATAGAAGCCTGATCTGTGGCACCTAATTTACTGGACTTAAATAATACTGATCCCACACATACAAGAATTAGAGTCGCTAAAAGAAGTTGAAAAAAATCGACACGATTGTCAAAAATAGAAACAAGGGTGCTCAATCCCACCCCAACAGCAACAAAAATGACTGCAATTCCTGTCATGTGCATACTGGTGCTTACGATTTTTTGATTTTCTATTTTCATTAGTTCTTACTTCTAATTGCATGCAAAATTCTTCTACGCGGTCTAAGAAAATTTCTCGACTCTGAAAAGACATAACCAAAACTTATTAGAACAGGCAGTAAATAGAGTCGCCCTGAAAGCATTGCCGGCACTAAAGCCAGTCTCTCACCCATCGAGAATGACGAAACTGTAGTTATCAACCCATCAGCGTTCCTTATAGGTCCCGCAGTCGTCAGTGCGTTTATAGAGGATGAAAGTGCCTCATACACACCCACACCTGAAATCGTTAAAACTGTCGCTGTAAGAAAAATTATCGAAGTAAATATGAATTGAAACACGACAACTTGTCTAACTCGGTCTTCTGCAACGCTTTCACCACCCACCTTGATTTTTACAACAGCACGGGGATGCAGTTGACGGATCATTTCGCGAACCGATACGGAGAGAAGTATTCGTAGTCTATGAATCTGAAATCCCCCACCGCTAGATAAAGACATCGGTCCCACTGTCACGAGCAACAACAAAAGGAAACCCGCTGATATTGTCCAAGTGTCAAATGGGGATATATGAAATCCGGTCGTTGAAATTGATGAGACAGCGATAAAAAACGCCTTACTTATCGAAGAAGCATTACCATTATCAGCCCATAAGAACAGTAAAAATGTAGCTCCTATTATTAGCGCTAGGTAAGTAATCAGTTCACTTGACCGAAGCAACGAGTTTACTTTTCCGGTTGCTAGTCTCCAAATGATTACAACACTTGTACCTGTTGTAATCATTCCTGCAATTAAAATCAACTGAACGGAAGAATCTTCGAATACAGCCGTGTTCCTCACGAATCCACCTGTAGATATTGCGCTAAGCGCAATTAGAAGTGAATCAAAAAAATCTAATTCAGTTACCAATAGGCTGAAAGTGAGTACCAAAGTCGAAACTAGATAAATAAGAAAAATGCTCTTCACAGCTTTTTTCTTTTCTGGAAACACCTCCTGAGTGGTAATACGTCCAGGAGTTCCAACGCCAGAATTATCCTGAGAAATAGGTATCAGCATTACTGCAGTCAAAAGTGCAGTAAAACTACCTAATAGCTGTGATGAGGTCCTGTAAAAAATAATCCCTCTTCCAGACATCTCAAAATCAATGACCGTTAATGAAGTGGTTGTAAACGCAGCTGCAGATTCGAAAAATGCATCACCGAAGTTAACTTTTTCAATCAACAGTGAATACAAAAGTGTGGAACACAAGATACAAAACAAAAAGCCTGAAGTAACCTCAAGAAAAATTTCTGATCTCTTTAATTTCTTCCCTGAAATGTATCGCGCTAAGTAAGCACAAATCACAGTTGCCAAAGTTCCAAAAATCAGAAAAAAAGCTGTGTCACCCCCAGAGTCAGTAAGATCTACCAACCCAGACAAAACCGCCAATAATCCGGCTGCAGAGATACCAAAAAGCATTCCTCTCGATACGGCAATCCAAATAGGAGAGTTTATATAACTAACGCTTTGTGAATTACCTCGTGTCGAGAAAAGAGAAAAAATCACACGAAAAGAGCTGTCAATTTCTCGACAGATTCTGGTTTAGCTATAGCAATTACATGATCATTAGCTCTGAAAGTACTATGACCTCTAGCAATCTGTGCTTTACCATCACGCACAATCGCACCAATTAAAGCACCCTTCGTTAATTGCATATCTCCTATAGACCTATCAACACATGGACTTTCATCAGAAACAGCAAATTCTAAAATTTCTACGTCTCCATGTAGAAACGTTTCTACCGCTGCAACACTTTCCACATCGCCCCTAACGAATCGCAAAACACTATTTGCAGTTGCCGTTCGTGGACTAAGAGCTGTATCTACCTGGTTCGTTTCTAACAGATCTAACAATTTGAGTCTGTGGACCACTGCAATAGTTTCGATCCCATCGTCGCCGTTGGTTTTCTTTGATTGAGCAGACACTGACTTTGCATACAAACAGGCCAGCACGTTTGCATCATCTTCACCTGTAAGTGCTATGACAAGATCCTGACGAGCAACATCGGCTTCTTCAAGCATTTCGACGTCAGTAACATCACCTTCGTAAATCAACGCCTTAGCCAAATTTTCACTTAATTCAAGTGCTCTTTCATGCTTTTTCTCAATGATCGCAACATCAACACCCCTGTATAAAAGCGATTCAGCAATCATCTCAGCTGTTCTGCCTCCACCCAGCAGAAGGGCCCTTCTAGGAACATCTCTTGCAATTCCCAATCTGTTTGTTACATCATGAAGTGCTCTACTTTTACATATAACTCTAAGTAAATCTCCCTCTTTGAGGATCTCGTCTTGACGCGGGACAATAGTTACCTCTTCGGAATCATCGCTCTCAACTTTTCTAGTAATAGTCCCAACAATGAAATCCCAATCAGGGTCGAGTTCTCTTCCGAGAGCATGCAACGAAACCCCCACTAGAGGAGCATGTGCCGGCAACCTTGCTCCAATTATTACAACTTCTTCGTTAGCCATTCTCGAAAGATCCATTGCGCCGGGATATTCCATAAGTCTTAGAACAGAATCAGCTACTTCTTGATCAGGATCTATTACCAAATGGTCATCGAATTTTTCAAATAACGCACTGACTTCTTTACTCCGAAGCTTTCGCGATTCAACTCGTACGATCGTTTTACCCACTCCTGCCTGACGTGCAAGTAAAGCAGAAAAAAGATTTATTTCATCTTTATTTGTTGCTGCTACAAGGAGGTCCGTATCTGCAATGCCGGCTTTTTTCAAAACACCTGAGTCGGTTCCGCTGCCATTAATGGCAAGTACATCCAATTCCGCATCTATTTGTCTATACCTCTCTGGATCTAACTCTATGAGTGCAATGTCGTGCTCTTGTCGACTGAGGCGATCAGCTATATAAGTTCCGACTTCTCCGGCTCCAACAACAATTATTCTCATCGTTTAATACTCCCCCAAAGAAACCCGTGAATGCGACATTTCACTAAAAAATACTTGGCTGTCAGTAACCAAAATATCTAATGGAACATCCCAAGAATTTATCTCCAACTTTTTAACAATTTGAAAATCATACGCGAGGCCAACTAATGGTGGTCGTATGGAAATTCGATCCGAAGCAAAAGTTTTGTCGTAATACCCGGCACCGTGACCGAGACGATTACCTGCAGGGTCTGCCGCCACTAAAGGTACAAAAACTAAGTCAATCTCTGAAATTTTTTCAACAGTCCCAGTTACTGGTTCAAGAATTCCAAACCTTCCTTTTCTTAAATCTCCATGCGGTTCCATAAATTCCAATAGTCCATTCTCTTGCACAACCGGAAGTAGAAATTTTTTATCAGCACACGGCTCAAGAAAAGAAGGATTAATTTCTCCGTTACAAGCCGCATATGTGGCAATTTTTTTTGCACTTTTAAATATGTCAAGCTGTCTAACTGCTTCGCATATTTCTACTGAGGCTTCATTTACCTCAGCAGAAGGCAGAGATTTGCGAATATCTAGCATCTTTTGACGAAGATCCCGTCTTTCCATACTTTAAGCGTTGCCGATCTTTCATATTTACGCCACTTTTTTGATGATTTACTAATTTAAATATGACACGGAGGTTGGAACCCCGCATCACACTTAATACCGTCGTTTTGGCTACTATTAGCCATACTGTTCAGCCGTTTCGGTTGTCCACAAATACTCGTCAAATAGAACCAATGAGGAGACAACCCCTTGGAAGCCATACCATATCTAGCACTTTCATCTGCACTACTAGCTTTACTTCTAGCTGGCTATTTTTACACAAATGTAAAAGCAGCTTCGCCGGGAAATGAGCGCATGATCTTTCTAATGACTGAGATCGAGAAAGGTGCACGGGCTTTCTTACGTCAAGAATATTCCTGGGTGTCTATTTTCGTAGCAGTAATGGCAATTCTTATAGGGATACTTATTGCCCCAGTAGCCTCACTGACTTACATTATTGGCGCAGTACTATCTGCGACTGCAGGATATGCCGGAATGACTGTAGCAACGATGGCAAACGCTCGGACAGCAAATGCCGCCCAAGATGGCCCGGGTAAAGCCCTACCAATAGCTTTCCGTGGTGGAGCCGTCATGGGATTTTCTGTAGCTGGTCTTGCTCTCGGTGGTTTAGCACTTGTATACATTCTTTTCGTTTTAGTAGCCGAAGTTAATGATGCTTTTGAGGTAGTTACTGCCTATGGGCTTGGGGCTTCATCTATTGCCCTATTTTCGCGTGTAGGTGGAGGCATTTACACTAAAGCAGCTGACGTTGGAGCTGACTTAGTTGGAAAAGTCGAAGCAGGGATTCCAGAGGATGATCCAAGAAATCCTGCAACGATCGCAGACAACGTCGGTGACAATGTAGGTGATGTAGCTGGAATGGGAGCTGACCTTTTCGAAAGCTACGCGGGTTCAATAATTGCACCTATATCTCTAGTCGCTTTTGCTCTCGGACTTACAGCGGAAGACGCTTCAGTATCAACGAATATTTCTCTTCTATTATTTCCCTTAGCAATAGCCTTTGCAGGAATGCTGGCATCAATACTCGGTTCTTTCCTTGTCCGCGGCGGTGAGTCCACTGACAGCAGGGCATTAAGTCGTGCTCTTCATCTCGGCACTAACGTTGCGATGGGCTTAACAGTATTAGCCACCATTGGCATCGCTTACTGGATGTTTGGTGATAACGCAGATTTTGACAATCCAATCGGCCTCGCCATTTCAGTAGTTGGTGGTTTACTTGTGGGCTGGGCTCTAGGTAAAACAGCAGAATTTTATACTTCCGATCATTTTTCACCAGTCAAAAAGATTGCTGATCAATCAAAAACTGGTCCAGCAACAACGATTCTCGGAGGGATTTCTGCTGGGATGATCTCAGTAGCAGCTTCTGTAGCTTTGCTAGGTGTTGGTATAGCTGTTGCTTACTGGGGCGGTGAAATGGCTTTTGATTCCTACTACAACTTGGATGGAGGAATCTACGGAATTGCCGTCGCTGCGATAGGTATGCTTGCCACACTCGGAGTTGTAGTTTCAGTCGACGCTTATGGTCCCATAGCTGACAATGCCGGAGGCATTGCAGAAATGGCCGAATTGGGTCCCGAAGTGAGAGAAGTAACGGATGCTTTAGATTCACTTGGCAACACCACAGCAGCTGTTGCTAAAGGCTTTGCTGTCGGCTCTGCCGCCTTAACCGCATTAGCCCTATTCAAGAGCTTTGAGTTCGCTGTAATCGAAGCCGGGGGTTCACTTTCATTAGACATAGGTCAGGTCGAAGTATTTATCGGACTTTTCCTTGGCGCTATGCTGCCTTTCTTATTTGCTGCATTAACGATTGATGCTGTTGGTCGTGCTGCACAAAAAATGATAGAGGAAGTGAGAAGACAATTCCGTGAAATTCCAGGGCTTCGAGAAGGCGCTGAAGGCGTTATTCCGGATTCTGCAAGATGCGTAGCAATCTCAACTTCAGCCTCTCTGAAAGAAATGCTCGCTCCAGGAATTCTCGCAGTTGTTATCCCGTTGATATTGGGCTTTGTAAGCATCGACTCTTTAGGCGGATTTTTAGCAGGCGCTTTAGTAGCAGGTTTTTGCCTTGCCATATTTATGGCTAATGCAGGAGGAGCTTGGGATAATGCTAAGAAATACATTGAAAGCGGTGAACTCGGAGGAAAGGGATCTGAACCACATAAAGCTGCTGTAGTTGGTGACACTGTTGGTGATCCGTTCAAGGACACATCAGGACCTTCTATGAACATTCTAATAAAAGTAATGACCATAGTCTCACTTGTATTTGCTTCAGCTTTTGTTGGCTAACCACTCTTAGATTCGAATACGAAATTGTATATTTTTTGATTCCGGCGAATAATTAAAGGCAACCGACCATAAAGCCATACAACTATCAACAAAGCTGGCACTGACAGCAGTACTCCGCCGACGACATCCCCTGGCCAATGGTGTAGCCCGCTTATCCGTGTCCATAGATTTAGTAGAATAAGTAGCAACATTGAGTATTTAACTATTTTTCCCGCCCCCCGCGTAGAGTGCTTTTCCGATAGATAAGCGATCATTCCGAAAATCATTATTGCGTAGACAATATGACCACTTGGGTACCCACCCTCCCCGTATATAAAGTTCGAGTCGTAAAAAACAAAGTTTTCATTTGGTCCCGACCGTCCCACGATGTCAGAAATTCTAGTTAGTCCCGTCATGCATCCAGCTAAAACTATTCCTAGCGTCGCATATCTCCCCCAACGCCAAAAAACCAATAGTGAAATTGCTATGAACAGCAAAGGAGCTCCGATATCAGTAATCGGAGCATCAATAATGTCACCTAAACTATCGATAAAAGCTGGTGTATTTTCATACATCCATCGACTCAGACCTATTTCCCCCCACAGGATGCCCTTCTTTGAAACTGCGATAGAAAATACTATGGCGCTCAAAGTAGACACTCCGGTTATCAAATAACCAAGTCTGCTTTTTATATTTGCACTAGCTTCCATGAATTTTTATTACACTTCGTATTCCGTTTGAATCGCGCAGATCCTGTATGCCTAGATTAATGTCTTCAAGGGAATACGTTTGACTAATCATGTTTCTCAAATCTAGTTGGCCACTCTGCCAATAGTCGATCAGACGAGGAATGTCCACCTGAGCATTACAAGACCCTAGTAAAGAACCAAGTAAACGTTTTTCACTCATCATTAGATGCAAGGAAGATGGAAATTTTAGCTCTTCATCGGGGGGTGGAGCTCCCACTATTACTGTGCTCCCACCTGCCTTACTTACAGTTAGACCAAGTGTAATCAATTCGGAGTTACCAACAGCATCGAAAGCATAATCAACCCCTTTCCCCATAGTTAATTCCATCACAGCGTTAACAAGATTATTATCGCTTGGATCCACAACATTAGTTGCTCCTAATTTAAGGGCGGCAGATCTCCTCTCTTCGACAGGATCTGATGCAATTATCTTTTCAGCTTTAGCAATACGTGCCCCTTGCACAACCGATAGTCCTACGCCTCCCAAACCCATAACAAGCACTGTTGAACCAGGAATTACTTTTGCAGTGTTTAAAACGGAACCAACACCTGTTTGAACTCCACAGCCTATTAAACAAACAGTTTCCAAAGAAATACCCTTTTCAATGCGTACAACATTTCTTTCTTCTAAAACTGTGTATTCAGCAAAACCACCCACTCCCAATCCTTGATATACAGGAGACTCATCTTTTATAAATGGTGTACTTCCATCCGGAAGTGTCCCAAAGACGAATGTTTGTCCTCTTTCGCAAAGTGTGTATCTTTCTAAATTGCACATTTCACAAATCCCGCAGGGGCCTATAGGTGTCATTAATACAAAGTCACCTTTACTAACTGAGCTAACACCAACTCCTATTTCTTCAACAATCCCAGCAGCTTCATGTCCTAAAATCATCGGGGTTAGATCCAATGAATCCATGACGCTCACATCAGAATGACAGATTCCGCAATACTCTGTTTTAATTAGTACTTGACCTTCTTTAGGTCCAATTAAATTAACGTCGTTTACAACAGACAATGGTTTTCCAATTTCTGTATGCAAAGCAGCCCTCATGTAGCTATTTCCATCCTGAGGTGGCGCCGCGCGTCATACCAAAAGGACCTGATGGCCAGCGGAAACAATCAGTCATCAGTTGGTCGACTTGATCCCTATCAGCAATACCTTCTTTAACGACAGCGGAGGCTTCTTTAACCATCGCAAAATAGACACGATTTGTGACATACCCCCAATTAGAATCATTGTCGTTAATAACTATTGGATTCTTGCCGGCAGATTTCGCAAGAGAAACAACAGTGTCTACTGTTTCTTCAGAAGTTTCTTTACCTCTCACAATCTCAGCCAATTTCATTACCGGAGCAGGCGATGCCCAATGCCATCCGATGAATCGATCCGCTCTTTCAGTTGCAGCTGCCATTGCAGAAATCGGAAATCCGCTTGAATTGGAAGCAAAAATTGTTTTCTCGAGCGCCCTCTTATCGAGTTCCTTCCAAAACGAGACTTTCAGGTCCAATCTTTCAGGAATAGCTTCTATGACTAAATCAGCATCATTTAAAGCATCCATTTCTGTTGTGAAATGCATTCTCTTCAGCGCACTTTCCCCCTCTTCTTCGCTTATCATTCCCCTATCAGCTGCACTTTTCACTCCAAAACGTCCAGTATCTACATTCGTTAAAGCAACGTTTATTACTTCATCATCTATGTCGCAACATGAAACTTCGCAACCAGCTAGAGCCATCACCTGTGTGATTCCTGAACCCATTACACCCGCCCCAGCAACGCCAACTTTAAACCTGTTATTACTCATCTACTCCCTTACCTTTTTGGCAAAACAATCATCGGATCTTTTGCTTCCCCACCTGTCCTAACTTCAAAATGGAGATGATTTCCAGTTGAACGACCTGTTGTTCCACACTTCCCAATCAAGTCCCCTGTGGCGACTTCCATACCGTCCGAAACAAGAAGTTCATTCAAATGAGCATAAAGGGTCAGCACCGGCCCCTCATGTTCAAGTATCACTGTTTTACCGTATAAACTTTTTGTTCCCGCAAATAGAACCTTGGCCGTTTTCGCAGCCCAAATTGGTTGATTTTTAACACAATCAAAATCAACACCGTTATGCATTCGTTTAACCCCTAAAATAGGGTGAATTCTCATTCCAAATGGGGAAGTAATTTTACTACTCCCATCAATTGGCAAAATAAATCCCTGACCTGACTCTTTTGTAAGATCAGGCGCTGACTTTCGTAACTCTTCCGCTATCAAATTGTCGATAAGTATTGCCATTAAGTATTGCTCACGTTTCCACTCAGCGACTTCAGCTTCAGCCAGATCAATACGCTCTTGAACTTCGTCTCGAGTCCTCTCTCTTTCTGAAATTCGACTATCAAGCAGCAGTAATCCAGCTTCAATCTCAAGCTGATTTCTCTCTGCATCGCGAATAGCCTGATCAGCAGAACGCGCTATCTCTTCCTTATCCGCTTCTAAAGCTCTTAATTGATCGACCAAATCACCTTGATCACCAGACACGGCACTTAAGATGGCAGATCTTCTAACTGCACTTGACATATCATCAGATTCAAAAAATGAACTCGGATTCATACTGGAGACGTATACGTCAACTGCAAGATCTCGCAAACGTCTTCTAAGGTCCTCAATTCCTTTAACAACCTGATCAGTTTCAACCCAACGAAGCGTGGCCTCTGCTTCTGCCGCCTCGATAGCTTGTCTTGCTGCTGTAATCTTGGCTTCTTCCATTGCAACAGCGGCATCTAAATCATTTAGTGCCTGTACAACCGCTGCATCGTCAGCCTCTGCAAGTTCCAAAATTGCAGCAGCATCTGCGCGACGGTTCGATGCATCTTGCTTCTTTTCACGTGCTTCACGGATCGAATCAGTTTCCCCTATCGCTCTTTCACCAGTAGAAATAAAAAGAAACGATACAGCAATAAAGAAAAGGGCAAGCGAAAGTGGTTTCTTCACTCTCGCACTTTATCCCGAATAAAGACTTCTATATAGTCAGAAAGGATACGTATCCGCATCGACATTTTAAAAATTAACAATTACTATACGTCGAAATGGATAATAAAAATAGTGCGGAATTCTCACCCCTGGAAGGCCTACGCGTTCTCGATCTATCTGACGAAAAAGGTGAACTGTGTGGTCGAATACTAGGAGATTTAGGTGCTGACGTCCTCAAAATCGAATCACCAGATGGTTCGATATCGCGTTCTTTGGGACCGTTTACTCCAGACGGAACTTCATTATATTTTGCCTATCGCAACCTCAATAAACGTTCAACCCTCATCAACTTTAATACTAAAGATGGCTTAGAAAATCTACTGTCAATAATAAAACAGAGCGACGTATTAATCGAAACCTTCTTACCTGGAACTCTTTCAGAACTAGGGATAGCACCAGAAATGTTAATGAATGAAAACCCCTCACTGATAATTGTTTCTCTTACGGATTTTGGACAAACAGGACCTGACTGTACTTTCCTAGGAACAGATGACGTTGTTTTTGCTCGTTCGGGGTGGTTGTCAGTCTCGGGTGTAATAGAAAAGCCACCATTGCTAGCACCAGGGTCAGTTTCTTATGACACCCTCGGGATAGTAGGCGCTTACGCAACTCTTCTAGGTGTTTTACACAGAGATCGAAATGGTACAGGGCAACACATTGATGTTTCAGCGGTTGAAGCCCTCGCTCAAATGAATACTTGGGGCATTCCGAACGCTTCTGCAAGTGAAGTATCTGGAGGTCCAGCCACACTCATAAGATCAGGCGATAGTCCTCTGTACCCTCACATACCGTGCGCTGATGGTTTCGTAAGACAGGTAATTTTGGCTCCCCGACAATGGAGAGCTTTGTGGGAGTGGATGGGCTCTCCAGAAAGTTTCGCTGATGAGTATTGGGAAAGCACTATAAATCGATACTTAAATCTTGATGTTATTAATCCGCTCTTTTGGGAACACTGGAAAAACAAACCGATGATCGAAGGGTGCATAGAAGCACAGAAACGTGGAGTCATAGCTACCCCTATGCTTAAACCGTCGGATGTCTTAGTTAATTCCCATTACAAATCACGTGGCACTTTCCAAAGTCTTGAAATTGCTAACGGTATTACGGCTCCAATAATGTCAGGCTTTGCAGAAGTTGATGGTGAGCGCGTAGGTTACAGATTTGCGTCGCCCTCATTCAATCAAGACGTTGCGGAGTTCAAACAAACTCCATTTCCTATGCCCAGCAAGTCGCTTATCCCCGCAGAGTTACCTCTTCAAGGGGTAAAAGTAGTTGACTTTGGACACGGTGGAGTCGGAGTCGAATGCGGACGTATGCTTGCAGAATACGGAGCAGACGTCGTAAAAGTAGAGAGTTGGGAATACCCCGATTTTATTCGCATAGTGCTTGGCGGCACCATGACGGCTTCTTTCGCTTCGTCAAATAGGACTAAACGTGCATTCGGAGCGAACCTGAAGAATGAAAAAGCTCGTGAAGTGGTACTTGAGCTAATAAAAAACTCACATGTCATAATTGAAAACAACTCAACAGGAACAATGGAGGCTCTGGGCCTTGGGTATGAGGCGATAAAGCAGATCAACCCTGACGCGGTAATGATTAGCAGTCAGTTGATGGGCAGTCGAGGTGATTTCGCTAACTGGAATGGGTATGGCCCAACTATTCAAACAGTAAGTGGCCTGTCTTGGCTATGGGCATTCAAAGATGGTGACCCACCACCTGGAACCAGTGCAATTCATCCAGATCATCTTGCCGGTCGTCTTTCTGCGGTTTTTGCTCTTGCCGCATTGATTAATATCAATCGCGGCGCTTCAGGGAATCACATTGAAGTAGCTCAAGTGGAAGTTTTATTGGGAACTCTTGGTGATCTTTTCTGCAAAGAAGCCATCGACCCTGGTTCTATAAATCCTCAAGGTAACGACTCCGACAGAGGTGCCCCTTGGGGGCCTTTCCCATGCAAGGGTGATGAAGCTTGGTGTGTCATCTGTGTTAGAGATGACACCGAATGGGCAAAACTTTCAGATCTAATTCAGTTGGATTCTGAACAAACAGAGATGTATTCAAGTGGCGCATACAGAATTGAACATAGAGAAACTCTGAATTCCATAGTTTCTGCTTGGACTACTACATTGTCCTCCCAGGAGGTAGAACAGTTGTGTCAGAGCTCAGGGATACCCGCTGGTCGTGTTTTGAACGCGGCTGAACAGTTGAAAGATGAGCATCTAATGGATCGTGATTTTCTACCAACAGTTGAGCAACTGGGTGGAGTTGGTGAAATTATTCTCGATGGAGCTTGCATAAGAGGATCCGAAATGGCTTCTCCTGTCATAACCCGTGCACCTCTTATAGGTGAACACACAGAAGAGATATGCCTTGATGATCTTTCAATGGAAAAAGAGCGATTTGAGTTGCTTTTAGAAAGTGGGGCTCTAGAGATAGTAAAGCCCGAGTCCTAGCAACTACTCCATTCCTAATTCCGAACGCATAGATAGAAACGATTCTTCCAGCGTGTTGCCTCGTTCAGGTAGATGAACGGCCACCTGAGTGATCAGGCCCTCAAAAGGGAAAGGGGCATTATATTGTTCCGACACAGGTGAAAGGGAATCTCGTCCTATGTCCATACCTGTACTACCTAAGATTCTTATAACAAAAGGGAGGCTCATTTTTCCGACTTCTGCCCCGTCTATTAAAAGTGTTACTTCACCTTCAGGGTCTTTACGTTCAAGGTACACACCGACCTTGACATCTCCTTCGGGAACCGCTACTTCACTTTCGACTATCTTGTGATCGTAAAAAATATTGTAGTCGAACATGAGTTTTTCATTTTTAATAAAGAGCGACAATCCTACATTTGATCCTCCGATAGCAAGGAGAACACCGTTTTCGTTCATATTTCTTTTGATATCAGCTTCTATAACAAATGACCTATTACCCATGTTCGCGGCGACACCTGCTGGCATATGGGAAATAGGGTGACGGTAAACATAAGTTCTTTTAGCATGGGGTGAACCCTTTCCTGTTGAAGATCTAAATAACTCAAGTGTTCTATCGTCTAGGGGCAACACACCGTATTTATCTGCTTCTTCCCACCACAGCTGGATCATTTCTTTTAAGCGTTCTGGCTCTTTTGTGGCAAGATTATTTGTTTCAGATATATCTCGATCTAAATGAAATAATTCCCATTCTTCTTCGTCATAGTCTCGTCTGAATTCATGACGCGAGACAGCTTTCCATCCGTCACTCCAGATTGCTCGATGACCAAACATTTCAAAATATTGAATCTTTTTTCGTGTAGGTTCAGATTCAGAATTAAGCAAGTAGGCAAAACTCGTGCCAGCAACTTCAAGTTGCTCAATACCATTGAAAATTTTAGGGGCTTCTAAATCTAATATCTCTAAGATCGATGGCATAACGTCAGTTATGTGGTGAAATTGGTGTCTTTTCCCACCTGGATCTTTAATTGCCTTTGGCCAACGAATTATAAATGGATCTCTAACTCCCCCACCATGAGTGGTCTGTTTATACCATCGCATAGGAGAATTACCCGCTTGAGCCCACCCCCACGGATAATTTGAGTGTGACTTAGGTCCGCCTATGTCATCTAACTTTTCAACCGCTTTATCTACATCCTCCGGAACCATATTGAAATATTTCATTTCATCTATCAAACCCGTCGGACCACCTTCTTGACTTGCTCCATTGTCAGAAAGAAGCATGACCATGGTGTTTTCTTTTAAATCCATTTCATCTAGGTAATTCAATAAATTCCCTATTTGCGCATCAGTGTGATCCAACATTGCAGCAAATGCCTCTTGTAATCGACAAGCAAGGGCCTTCTGATTAACACTCAGGGAATCCCATTCTTCAACTCCAGGGTTTCTGTCGGCCAAAACTGTGTCTTCTGGAATCACCCCTAATTCTTTCTGTCTGCAGAACCATTCGTTTCGTATCTCATCCCATCCAGAATCAAATCTGCCTCGATACTTATCAAGAAATTCCTGAGGGGCTTGATGTGGAGCATGAGTGGCTCCAAATGTTAAATAAAGAAAGAATGGTTGTTCTGGGTAGATCGACTTGGAGTCATTAATGAACTTACAAGCATTCTCCACCAGATCCTGGCTTAGATGATAGTCCTCTTTGTCTTTTGGTCGTTCAATGTGATGGTTATCAAGCGTCAATTCGGGGTGAAATTGATCTGTTTCCCCTTGCAAGAAACCATAAAAGCGATCAAAACCACTTTGCGTTGGCCAATGACTGAATGGGCCGGCTCCCGAGGTTTCTTCCATTGGTGTCAAGTGCCATTTCCCCACACAGTATGTTCCATAACCTTCGTTCCTGAGCAACTCAGCTATATTTGCTGCGTGCTTCGTAACCCTCCCACGTAAATGGGGGAACCCACTTCGCATATTTGAAACTGCTCGCATGCCAACCGTGTGATGGTTTCTACCTGTTAAAAGGCAAGCGCGAGTTGGAGAGCAAAGAGCGGTCGTATGAAAATTTGTAAATTGCAGACCCTCTTCTGCCAATTTATCCATGTTTGGTGTATCAATGGAAGATCCATAACAACCAAGATGAGCAAATCCTGTGTCGTCAAGAAGAATGACAACTATATTCGGACTCCCCTCGGGTGGCTGTTTAATTTCTGGCCACCAAGGTGTTGAGTCCTCATGAGTTTTACCGATTACACCTTCAAATTTTTCCATATTTCCTTAGTCAAATTAAATTACTAGACAAAAAAAGTAGCGTTTTACATGCCGATAGTACAATGAGATCCTTGTGAATAGTAAAAAACCTATCATTTCAAGCATCTTTCAAGAAGACGAATGGTTAGAAAATAAAGATTTCGATTTTTCTGACATTACTTATCATCGCTCAAAGGATCATGGAACGGTCAGAATTGCTATTAACAGACCTGAAGTAAGAAATGCCTTTCGCCCAAAAACTGTAGACGAACTTTATTCAGCGCTCGATCATGCTCGAATGACGACCGATGTAGGGTCGATTCTTTTAACAGGTAATGGCCCCTCTCCTAAAGATGAAGTATGGGCGTTCTGCTCAGGAGGTGATCAACGCATTCGCGGAAAAGACGGTTACCAATATGACGATGACAACTCTCTATCGAAGACTGGCAGACTTCACATTCTCGAAGTTCAAAGACTGATCCGCTTTATGCCGAAAGTCGTAATTGCTGTAGTCCCCGGCTGGACAGCTGGTGGTGGACATAGTCTGCACGTTGTCGCAGACCTCACACTAGCAAGTCGCGAGCATGCTCGATTCAAGCAAACAGATGCCGATGTAGCAAGTTTCGACGGAGGTTTTGGCTCTGCTTACCTAGCCCGACAAGTAGGTCAAAAGTTCGCCAGAGAAATTTTCTTTTTAGGCCGAACCTATGATGCGGATGAAGCATTCCAAATGGGAATGGTGAACAAAGTAATTAAACACGAAGATCTTGAAATAGAAGCTTTGAAATGGGCTGCCGAAATTAATGCTAAAAGCCCCACAGCGATCCGCATGTTGAAATTTGCTTTCAATTTAATCGACGATGGCTTAGTTGGACAGCAGCTGTTTGCCGGTGAGGCAACTAGGCTTGCCTATTCTACTGAAGAAGCCTCTGAGGGTCGAGATGCTTTTTTACAGAAACGCGAAACAGACTTCTCGTCATTTCCTTACCATTATTAGAGACTATCTAGTAATTCCTGTCTCGATTTCGGCTCTCTCCACGCAACGTTGGACGCCTTCCATAATCAAATCCGTTGCATCGCGCGGAGTTTGTTCTTCAATTACTCCTAAATATTCACAACGTAAAACAACATGCTGTCTGTTCCATGGCTTCATAAAAGGAAGATACTTTCCTCTTGGCCAGAGAAGCTCACTACCGCTTGCGCCTGAAGCGACAACAGGAAAGCCTGTTTCGACAGCAAGCTTTCCTATACCTATGTGTCCCTTTGAAACTCCCCTTTCCAACCATTCCGCTCTTGGGACCACGCGCCCTTCAGGCATTATCGCTATCGACCATCCATTATTTAAAGCTTCTCTGGCTTGATCGATTGCCTCTAGTCCCTGCACCGGAATACATTTTAAAGATCTGAGTAGCGGCCCTATTAATGGGTGTTCAAAATATGAGGCAGCTACTAGTGCTCTGATAGGTTCACCCCATTGAAAAAAAGTCGGACCAGCTATCAATAGATCTGAAAGACTTCTGTGATTACAGGCGAATATAAGTGGTCCCTGTATCTGAGCTGGTAAATCTTCTACGTCAACTTTCGCCAATTTACGTGTAAATAAAGTCAGATTCCGAAAAGATTTTTGCAGGTTTTGCCTATCCTCATTATTTATTTGCATTAGACAACCTGAAAAGTTTTACGTAGTTCCATAGATACGATCACCTGCATCGCCCAAACCAGGCATTATGTATCCCTTCTCGTTTAATTTTTCATCTAATGAAGCTGTCCAAATTTCTACGTCAGGATGAGCTTTATGCAACGCTTTAACTCCTTCGGGTGCAGCTAAAAGACAAAGAAACCTTATCGAAGAGGGTTCCTCTTCTTTTACCCGTGACAATGCTGCACTGGCAGAATTACCTGTAGCCAGCATCGGATCCACCACTATTGTCATCCCTCCTTTTAGAGGGGGAAACTTGCAATAATACTCAACAGCTTCCAATGTTTCATGATCACGATACAAACCGACGTGTCCCACTCTGGCGTTTGGTATGACTTGAAGAACTCCCTCGAGTAAACCATTACCCGCACGTAAAATTGAAACCACCGACGGCATTTCACTCAATTGCGGCATTCTAGTTTTAACAAGCGGTGTTTCGATTTCTACTTCTTCTGTTGGAAGTTCTCGAGTTACTTCATAAGCAAGTAAAAGACTTATCTCATTTAGCAAAGTCCTAAAATTTTGACTTGTGGTATCTTTTCGACGCATCTCCGTCAATTTGTGTTGAACGAGCGGATGTTCTACAACATGCAATCCATTTATAGTTTCTTGAGTCATGAGACAACAATAGGCGATACTCACGAATTCTGCGTCACGGATGTGACAGATTTATGAGTATTTCATTGTTATATTTTTCTTTTATCAGCTAGATTGCTCCATTAGTTTATTATTTTGTCTGGGTCGCTATGAGTAGAAAACCTCTAACTATTTGGGAAACAATAGTTCCAAAAAATTGGATTGATTACAACATGCATATGACCGAAGGTTATTACGGGGTTGCTTTTGCAGAAGCTTCTGATGAATTTCTAATTCATATTGGTTTTGACTCTACATACAGAGAAAATTTTGGAACCTTCTACACAGTCGAAGCACAAATCCGCTTTCTGGAAGAAGTAAAGGAAGGTTCGAGAATTCATACTGAAACGATTTTAATTGAGTGTGATACAAAAAGAATCCAACTGCATCACTCACTTTTCATCGATAACAATTCAACTCCTGTAGCGACACAAGAGGCTATGTTGCTTCATGTATCTAAAAGTAACGGCGTTCCAAGCGCTTCTCCGATTACAGAGCCGTTATTGAGCAACCTAAATCAGATACGTCAGTTCCATTCGGAAATCGCGCGGCCCGAGTATCTGGGTAACGGAATCAGACAAATCTAATAATGACACCATCTTCGAATAACCCCGCGTCTAAAACTCTGCTAGGAATATGGGCACTATTTTTGGCCTTTACCTTCGTGCAGCTAGGTAACGGCATACAGAGGGTGCTGTTACCCGTACGAGGAGAAAGTGAAGGTTTCACCCCTTCAACGATGGGACTCGTTATGGCATTCCATTTTGCTGGTTACCTTCTTGGCGCAAAATCTGCGCCCATCACTTTACGCTCAGTAGGACATATAAGAGTTTTTTCAGCAATGGCATCTCTTGCTTCAGTTGGCGTTCTGATTAATTCGGCTTTGATAACGCCTTTCACCTGGTGTGGAATTTATTTAATCGGTGGCATATGCAACGCAACCATTTTTGTCGTACTTGAAAGTTGGTTAAACGATAGAGCTACTAATGAAAATCGTGGACAAATACTAGGCATCTACATGTTAATAAATGTTGGCGGATCTGCAGGTGGACAACTCTTGGCTAATTTGGGAGATGCAAATGGATTCAAAATGTTCATATTTTCTTCTGTTCTGCTTTCTCTTGCAATAGTTCCTATGACTCTTTCAGCTTCATCGAATCCACCCGCTCCTACTACCTCTTCGATGCCTTTTTCGGAGTTATACAGAGTTGTTCCTTCTGCCGTTGTAGGAACAACTTTTGCTTCCTTCGTTCAGGCTGCTATGTCGAGTATGGCGATAGTTTTTGCGATCGAGGCTGGAATGTCGACAGGAAAAGCAACAGTTTTTGTAGGTGCAGGTTTGACTGGAGCAATATTTTTACAGATACCACTCGGGCGCCTCTCGGACAGATTTCCGAGGCGGAAAATCATTCTTTTCTGCATTTTTATTTCTGCTGCTATTGCAATCACCCAGTCCTTGCTATCCAATTCAAATGATCTTCACATTTTTTTGAATTTTCTATTTGGTGCTTTTGTATTTCCGCTATACGGATTATTTGCTGCGTTAGCTAACGATTGGATACCTTCTGAGAAACGAATCTCTGCTTCTTCTACACTTGTTCTTGCCAGCAGTTCCGGTGCGGTAGTAGCGCCAATAGTTACAGGTTTCCTGTTGGGAAACTTCGCCCCTTCTTCTTATTTTCTTGCAAATGCGAGTGTTCTAATATTTATCGGTTTATACATTTCTTACCGAACGCTTGTCAGGGAAGCTGTCCCCGTCGATAAGCAATCAACTTTTATTCCGCTAGTAGCTCGCTCTGGCCAAATTGCCCACTCACTGGGTCGCTGGATAAGAAATCCGCTCGCTGTGTGGCCAAGAGATAAACCTGATCAGAAATAACAACTACTCTCTTATTAGATCTATAAGTCTCGCAAAACCCGGATCCTTTTCGAGTAGAGACTGCGAAACTGTTTGCCCTATGAGTGTTCGCCTCCTTAAGAGGTCATCTAAATAGTAGATAAATTCGTTTTTTTTCATAACGGAAATCTCAGCTGGAGAATAGTTAATTTTTTCACTCAGATTTTCTCCCATTTTGTAATCCTGAGAAATTATGTCAATTATCTCAAAAGAACGCGAACCATGACGTCGCCAAAGTTCCCCTATAACGTCAACTGCAATACCATTCGTCTTTGCAGCATGGACAAAAATTGATTTTTCGGCTTTAGAGGGCTCGCCATACCAGCGGGTGCTAGGTTTTGAAGTTTTGTAACCAAGATCTTCCAATGAGTTCACGACTTCTTCCCCAACATTTAAACAGTCAGAGAGTTTCCCGCCCAACACAGAAATCATTCGATACCTACGATTTGTTTCTACTTCGTGCCGTCTTGACAATTCTGTCCAATCTTTATCTTGATCTACTCCTCCCTTTGGAATGACAAGCGGCCTAACTCCAACCCTTTCAGCTATTACGTCTTCTGGTGTTAACGGTTTGGAAAGTGACAATTTTGTATTCGCTTCCCCGAGTAAGAAATCTACGTCATCACTATTGACGGAAACTTCATGTTCCTTCACACGTTCATCAGTTGTTCCTATCACAGAACATTCACCCATCGGTATAACGTAAAAAAGACGTTGGGTTCCGTCAAAGAAAGCGAGTATCCGTCCTGAATCAGTGACCCGAGGAACTATTAAGTGAACACCTTTTGAAAAAACAAGATTGCTTTCTGTTTTAGTTTCAGTCATATTGCAAATTCTGCTTACTTCAGGGCCTGCAGTATTTACAAGAACGTCAGAAGTCGTTTCGAATTCTTTGTCTAATATTTGATCTCTGACTTTTAAGTGCCATTTCTTTTTTAGATAATCAGCTTCTAAAACAGTCATATAATTTCCAACTGAAGCTCCCCTGTCGGCAGCATCCACAATCATTTGGATAACAAATCTAGAATCATTGTCAACAATCAAATGGTCGGAATATTCAATTCCTCCGACTAGGTTGTCCGATTGGATAGAAGGCTCGAGTCTCTTAATCGTTCTAGGTGAGCGGTAGCGCGGTCTTTTAGTCGCAAATTGACCGATACCCCAATAAGCATTCGCCCCTACCGTGGCGAACCAAGGTGCAAAAGGCGACGTGGAGTCAAGGGCAGCAAGAAATCTCTTTTCTACTAATCTTGACGGGTAAGCACGGGCAAGACGATTTCTAGAATGGCATAGTTCCATCACGAGTTTTAATTCATAACTCTCTAAATACTTAAATCCACCCCAGACCAAATTAGATGATTCTTGACTAACACCAGAAGCAAAATCATTTTTTTCAAATAGTGCCACATTGACACCATGTGTCCGCAAAGCTAATGCTGAAACAGCGCCATTAATACCACCTCCGATGATTAACGCATCGAAATGTGTTGATGATATTTCCTGAATGTTTTCTAAGCGTTTTTTTTCAACTTCTAGTGGCATTGGCTTCATGACTTACTAGTTCCATCTAACGGAAAAGCTTTGACAAAATGTCTTACTTCGACATTTTTGAATAAACCAGCAATTGCATAAGGATCGTTGTCAGCAAAATTCTTGACTTGCGTAATATTTTCCATTTCAAGCACGATTAAAGAGCCACACATAATTCCCTCATCGTCTAAAAGAGGGCCAGCAAAAACTAACGGAGAGTTCGCTAGGTATGCCAGATGAGCCTCTCGAGTATCCATTCGAAGTTGAATAGAATCTTCTTTATCTAATGCGTAAATAGCAAAAAGCATTTCTACCTCCCCTCCGAGCGTACCCTTTGATTTATCCACAAAAGTTAGTTAATTGTTCTAGCAGGGATATTCTTTTACTGGAAGGAAAACTATGAGTTCTGTTGAATTACTGATTGATGGATTGGATTTTGGCGAAGGTCCCCGCTGGCGTGACGGAGTACTTTGGTATTCAGATTTTTTCCAACATCGCGTATACACAGTTTCACTTGACGGAAAACGTGAGACTGTTTTGGACTTAGGGGATGAACAACCATCAGGTCTCGGGTGGCTGCCTGACGGTGATCTACTTGTAGTAGGAATGTTAGACCGTAAGCTATTTCGCTACAACGGCAACCAAACAACCGTGCACGCAGATTTAAGTGACATAGCCACCTGGCATTGCAATGACATGGTTGTCTCGAAAAGTGGAGTTGCTTATGTAGGCAATTTTGGTTACGACTATGGTTCAGGAGGCGCTCCTGTGATGGCAAACCTTGCTGCGGTTTATGATGATGGAACAAAAAAAGTGGCTGCAACTGGCCTCAACTTCCCCAACGGTTCAGTAATAACTCAAGATGAAAAAACTTTGATAGTGGGAGAAACTTTTTCCTGTCAATACACGGCATTTTCAATTGAATCCGACGGAACTTTAAGCGATAGTAGAATTTGGGCTGAAATGCCAGGGCGTCTTCCAGATGGATGCGCATTAGATAGTGAAAATGCTATATGGTTCGCTGATGCATTTTCCTCTCAGGTTGTCAGAGTTATTGAAGGTGGAGAAATAACTGATGTTATAGATCTACCCCAACGCACTTTTGCTTGCATGTTGGGTGGTGATGACGGCAGAACGCTTTTCATCCTGACTGCCACCAGCGACCCTGAGACAGGAATTGAACCAGGTAAAGGTGCGATCTATATCACGCAAGTAGAATCCCCTCACTCCGGAACCCCATAGCAACTACTCAGGAAATCTTATCAAAGGAATTATTCTGTCTGTACGGTCCTGATAATCGTTATACCAAGCTCTATCTTCGCAAAGTTGCCTCCAGAGTGAGTCACGCTCTTGGCCTTCTAAAATTTCGGGAATTGAACTGTAGTCATTCTTTTGTGTTCTAATTTTCACTTCACCATTAGCAGTCTTGTCTCTAAGATTTGCTAGCCAATCAGGCTCTCTATCTGCGCCAGCGAATGAACCAACTACTACTCTGTGTCCATCTGCATCACGCCAAATTGGAAGTGCACACTTATGCTCTTTTCCGGTGCGTCTACCTTTTGTTGTGAGAATGATATGGTGCATACCTACCTGTTGCCACACGTTGTCATCGTCGCTCGCTTCTAATGCTTCAACATGTGCGTGTGAAATTTCGACAATTTGATCATGTGTTGGAGTGTTCCAAAATTGTTCAACTTTCTGACTCTCATTCTCCATTTCAAATTCGCCTATCTTCTTCTTTCCAATATGGTTCTCGTAGTGGTTGCTTTTGAATTTTACCCGTTCCTGTTCGTGGCAATTCTTCTAAAAAATCTACTGATTTAGGTGATTTGTAGCCTGCTAAATTCTCTCGACAATAGGCAACCAATTGTTTTCCCAAAGAATCTAGATCATCATTATCCCTTGGAACCACAATAGCTTTAACCTGCTCACCAAATTCGTCATCTGGAACACCTATCACGGCTACGTCTTTTACTGCAGGATGACCCCCGAGAACACCTTCGATTTCCGCAGGGTATATGTTGACACCGCCAGAAATTATCATGTCGATCTTTCTATCACTCAACCACAAATAGCCTTCTTCATCTAAAAATCCAATGTCTCCAAATGTGAAGACCCCCGGTTCTAGATGTGCCGCTTCTGTTTTTTCAGGAGCATTGTGATATTCAAAGTCTGTGCCCATCAGGTTTCTAAAGTACAGAGTTCCTTCTTCGCCATTTTTACAACGATTCCCAGAATCGTCGACGACTATCGCTTCAATAGTCTCAAGTGGTTTTCCTAAACTTCCTCCACGTTCGAGCCATTCTTGAGAACTTATAAGTGAAATTATTCCTCCTTCGGTCGCTCCGTAGTATTCAGTTATTTTTTCGCCAAACCATTCAATCATTTGTGTCTTGATTTTTGGAGGACAAGGCGCAGCACCATGTAAAACTGTCTCGAGGGATTCACCTTTAAAATTTTTCTTTTTATCTTCTGGTAGATCCAAAAGTCTTTTAAATTGTGTCGGAACTAAGTGAACGTTGGTCGCGTTATATTCCTCCATCATTGATAACAAACCTTCAGGATCAAATTTGTGTTGCATAACGACTGAAGAGCCAGCAATCATAGGCAACCATGAAAATGCCCACTGTGCTGAATGGTACACAGGACCACAAAGAGCTGTTACACCCGGTACCGGTAACATCGCGGCAAAGCCAGCGGCTACCAATTGCATGATGTCTGGGGTTACGTCAGGTCCGGGTTCTGTCAAGCCACTTCTGACACCCTTAGGCCGTCCAGTCGTTCCTGAAGTGTAAAACATAGGTCCGCCAAGAAGCTGATTGTCAGGTTCTTCGTCTGAGTGACTTGTTAGGTATTCTTCATAATCGACAAAATTGGAATTGGAGTTTCCTCCTGTTTGTAAAACCAATGAGACGTTGCGGGAACGAGGATCTGTAAGACTTTTCTTAACCTCTTCTTGAAAACGCTCATCAACCATGACTGCTTTACATCCAGAATCTTCAAAAACGTAGGCAAGTTCATCTGAAACCCAGTGCCAATTAACCGGCACATAAATTAGACCGGCATGTGCGCATGCAAAAGAAGTTTCGAACCACTCCATTCTATTACCTGCGATAATTGCCACAGAATCACCTGCTGTGAGACCTGTAGCTCGAAAACCGTTAACAAGTGAATTAATTCGTTTATCAAAATCACTCCAACTTATCGATCCGTTGTCATCCACTAGAGCAATCTCATCACCCTTAGTTTCTGCAAAGTCCTTCATTAAGATTGACATATCACTACCTTCCGTCTATAAACGAAACTATCCTCAATTCATCCACTTATTATGATCGGAGTTTTAACCATAAATGTTTTTTTCGTGGCAGGCTTAGTGTATGAGTCTTGATATTTCTAAAGATACAGAATTGGAGTCGGCCAGCAAGACCTTCTCGACCTCAATGGTTATTTCTGGAATTAGATGCGCATTAACCTATGTGGTCTTCCCTTGGCTTTTACCTCTTCTTGGAGTGGCTGGTGGCATCACAGCAGGTCTTGGCCTACCCGTTGGCCTAATTGCAATTTTCTTTAATGTGTGGAGCATTCGTCGATTTTGGAAGAGTGACCACAACCTAAAATGGATCGTTGCGAGCATAAATGTGTGCGTAATTATTCTCCTCTTGATTCTCGTAACAATTGACATCTCGGATCTTTTATCGTGAAATTCTGAAACAAATGTCAACTAGTAAAGAAGTCATCTCAAAAGCAAAAAAATTAACCTTAACTCTTCTTGGATTCATATTCGTTGCGATAGGAATCATAGGAATAGTGGTACCTGGACTTCCAACAACTGTTTTCATGATTATCGCAGCTTGGTTATTTTCAATTTCAAATCCGAAGTTCGAAAAATGGCTTCTTGGACTACCTAAAATTGGCCCCGCAATCTCTAATTATCGCAAAGGTCTAGGAATGCCAAGAAGAGCTAAATTCTTTGCACTTTCATCGATATCTATATTTACTGCCTTTGCTGCAATCATTGTGTTAGAGAATCTTTTTGTGAGATTAGCTTTAATATCAGTAGCTGTTTTCGGAATTTGGTACATAGTTACCCGTGTTCCAACTCGCGAAAATATCACCGACCGTAATTAATGCTGTCCTCATTTTTATCTATTAAAAAACTCTGAATAGTCAGGGCCAGCGCGCAAAGAGTGCCCGCCATCAATAGTAAATATTTGCCCGGTAATCCAGCTCGATTCTGAAGTGAGTAAAAATTTTACAAGGGACGCCACATCTTCAGGTTTGCCAACTTCGCCTAATGGAATATTTTCAACATAGCTTTTGAAAATTTCACTATCGCGTGGAATAACTTCCATTATTTCTGTGGCTATAAACCCTGGACGAACAGCATTAAATCTAATTTTCATACTCCCGTACTCATCAGCTGCATTTCTCATCATCGTTTCAATTCCTGCTTTTGAAACTGTATAGGCACCAAAATAACGATGAGTCAGGTTTGAAGCTATTGATGACATACCTACGAAAGACCCTCCTCCGCTATTAGCTAGATAAGGAATTGAGTGTTTGACGCAATGCATGGTGCCTAAAACATTTAATTTTAAAGTATCTAGATATTGCTCTGCATCCAGATCTTGATAGGTGCCAAGCCCAATTGCTCCGCCTGCATTAGCTACAACACCGTCTAAAATTTTTGAAGATCCAGCAGCTTTTGATAAACACTCTTCAACAGATTCTTCATCAGTAACGTCACAAACCAAGTATTCAACTTTTGCATTATAAGCAGAATGAATTTCTTCAGAGGCTGTTTGAAGGGTTTCCAAGGTTCTGCCACAGATAATTACATCCGCACCGTATTTAACTAAAGACTCAGCACACGCACGCCCAATACCTGTTCCACCACCTGTAATTAAAACTTTCATAAACCAACCTATTTTTATCTAATTAAGAAAATTTAATACTAATAGTCTTAAATCCGATACTATATGAATTGTCATACGGGGAGCTCGGACCATCCGAGCTGAGAGGACTGAATCCGATTTCGGAGGGCAGTTGACCCGAGTACCTGATCTGGATAATGCCAGCGGAGGAATAGTGAAAAGATACATAAAGTTACCGATAGCAATAATCTTTCTTTCAATTTTTGCTTGTGGGAGTTCGGAAACAACATCTAATGAAATATTCGAATCATCGGTGACTCTCCTTACACATGATTCTTTTGCAGTTTCTGAAGGCTTGTTTGAGACTTTCACTGACGAAACTGGCATAACAGTAGAGCAACTATCTTTAGGCGACACAGGTCAATTAATCTCAAGCTCTATATTGACAAAGGAGAATCCAATAGGTGATGTTGTCTTTGGAGTTGACAACACATTCCTCAGTAGAGCACTAGATGCTGATATTTTCAGTCCTTACGTATCATCGCTTAACTCTAAAATCATCGATGGACTAATTTATGAAGAAAGTGGCCATGTAACCCCAATTGACTACGGTCACGTTTGCGTAAATTATTGGAAAAGTTCATTTAGCGACTCTTTACCGCCGCCAAGTAGTATTAATGATTTACTTGACCCCACATACGCCAGTTTGTTGGTAGTTCAAAATCCTGAAACATCCTCACCTGGATTGGCTTTTTTACTGGCCTCTATTTCGCACTTTGGTAGCAACTGGAAAAATTTTTGGAAACTTCTAACACAAAATGGTGTTTCTGTTACTAACGATTGGGAAAGCTCGTATTACGGCGAGTTCGTTGCTGGAGGTGGAAAGAAATCACTAGTTGTGTCATATGCTTCAAGTCCAATCGCTGAACTTATCTACTCGGATCCACCTGTTGAAGTGTCCCCCACGGCAATAATTGAAGATAGTTGCTTCGAGCAAATCGAATATGCAGGTATCTTAAAAAACAGTAAAAAGAGAACACAAGCTGAACTTTTGATCGACTTTTTATTATCACGACGATTTCAAGAGGACATTCCTTTAAACATGTTCATGATGCCTGTTTCTGCAGAAGCTTCCCTACCAGACCAATTTGAGGATTATCCGATGATCAGAAACAATTTGAATACGATCACCCCTGCTGAAATCGAAAATGGTCGAAACGATTGGACCGAAATTTGGACAGAAACGGTTCTTCGCTAAATACATTCTTTCGGATGCGACAGTGGGCGATTGGCCTGCTGCCAGTCTCTTTCCTTGCTTTACTATTTTTTCTGCCTGTTTTTGAAATTCTAAAAGAGGCTTCTTCTTATTCTTTAAGTCCAGTCCGTGAGATTCTTAGTAGTGCAAGATTTTGGGAAATTACTTGGTTCACTATATGGCAGTCTCTAGTATCGACTTTTCTTTCGATTACTTTTGCCTTTCCTGCTATTTACCTTTTTACTAAGTATGAATTTAAAGGTAAAAAGGTTCTTAGATCATTAATCACAATTCCTTTTGTGCTGCCTACTGTCGTCGTAGGAAGTGCTTTCACTGCTGTATTTACAAGATTTAATCTTGATGAAGGCTCTATAAACTTACGACACACAGTATGGGCAATTTTGATTGCACATATTTTTTTCAACGCCTCTATAGCAATTCGAATAATCTCTACTTATTGGGATGGCTTAAACGATAATCCCGAAAATCAGTCTCGAATTCTGGGAACCGGGAAGATTCGTACTTTTTTCAGAATCACTCTCCCTAGGTTAAACCCAGCTCTATTCTCAGCTGCAACTACAATTTTCCTTTTTTGTGTGACTTCATTTGGAATAATCCTCATTCTAGGAGGTCCCAAAAATTCAACAATTGAAACAGAAATCTGGAGACAAGCTATATGGCGTGGTGAAATAAGCACAGCGAGTGCTTTTGCTGTGATTCAATTAACATTTGTTATTTTATTGTCTTGGGGTCTCATAAAAGCAGAGAAGAAAAGTGCCTCTAGCGAGGAACTTTCTAGAGCAAGACGAAAGAAACCTCTTAAACGAACTCTAACTTTTCATTTCACTTATCTTTTCTGCTTGTTTGGCTTACCCATTCTCATCCTGCTGGAAAGATCGCTGCGCTTAGACGGCTCAGGTTTATTCGCTTTTTTCACTGGATTAACACAGCGGACAAATATTATTCCTATAACTCCTATTGCTTCCCTATGGAACTCCTTGCGGTTTGCCATGCTTGCTTCACTCATAGCTGCCCTTATTGGATTAGCAGCTTCTACAGTCATCGTGCATGGAAGTAAAAAACTTTCTACTTTTTTAAACGTATCCACCTCTATTCCTCTGGGTGTCTCAGCTGTAACAATCGGCTTTGGAATTTTTCTTTCTTTTACTGGCCCTTTAACAAATTTGCGTAGCTCTCAATTGATGATCCCAGCACTTCATGCTCTATTAGGTATTCCATTTGTTATCAGGAGTGTCGTTCCTACGATGCGACGGATTCCAACATTGCTATACGAGAATTCCCAACTCCTTGGGGTGAAACCTATAAAGAGCTGGTTCAATATCGATTTAAAACTTTCGCTTCGCTCACTTCTGGTCGGGGCAGGCTTCTCTTTTGCCATATCCTTGGGTGAATTTGGAGCTACTTCGTTCCTACCAAGAAACCCTGACACCCTTACTGCACCCCTAGTTATATACAGGCTTCTCAGCACTCCCGGGCAAGAGCTTCGCGGTCAAGCGATGGCACTTTCAGTTATCTTGGCGTTCATTACATCTCTAAGTATTTTTCTAATAGAAATGGTAAGAAAAACGGACTAACTCTCACCAGTTTGTTTCATCAAAGCTAATTGCCTGCTTTGTGCTACAAGGCGGCCATCGCTGTCCCAGAGACGCCCTGTCTCGATCATGCTGCCATTTTGCAAGTCGTCAGTAAAAAAATGTCCCATTATCCAACCCTCTTTAGGAATATTTCGCACATGAACAGTTAGCTCTACTGTAGGGACCCAACCCACTCTTCCAAGTTTCGAGAATATTGAAGGTGGAAAAGCATCAGAAAAAAGCGCCAATGCTAATGAATCAACAGAAGTTGAATCACAAAATTTTATCCATCCGTACAACTCAGACCTGTCAGAATCATTCCCCATTTCAGCCACACGGACATCAACTCGTTTTTGAATCGATAAATCTACACCTTGATTTTCCGCTGATCTCTTTTCACAATTCTCAGGAGACGGTATGGATGGTGGCTCAATTTCAATTTTCGGAAGATTTTCAGTCGTTTTTTTAAAATCGCCGAAAGCGGCTAAGACCTGCAAAGAGGGTTTTTCTCGTTGTATAAGTAAACCGCTACTAGTTGAGATGCTACTTCCTTCTCGAAGAATCAGTGATTCGACTTTCGCTTCTTCACCAGTTACTCCAGGTCGTAGATAGTGAGCATTTACAGAAAGTAAATTTTTTGAATTAGCTTGCTCTTGCATTGCACGCAAGACGACAGCCAACAGGTAACCACCATTTGGGACATCACCGATATTCCAATTTTGATCTAAGTTTCCCTTCCACGTAGTTTCATTTTCCCTTTTGAAAGATGTCTCGTTAAAAAATTGTGAAGTCATTTTTTCCAAAGCTCGAATCTTGATTAAATAACTACTCTTAGAGCTTCATTTTCTATGCGGAAAACGATATTTGAAAACTTACCAATCTTTTCTCCATCAATCTCTACGTTCATTTTTTTTACAAACGAAAACTGCTCTGATGCAACTCTTTTATATTTAATCTCTGGATGCGGGATGTGACTTCCAGTGCTAGCACGCTTTCTTCCCTTTAAAAGCTGAATCGTAGATAACTCTAATTCCAACATGTCAAATTTTCCATCGCCAGGATGAGCCTTCGGTGTTGGATTTGCTTTTCCGTAATGGGCAACATTGGAAATAAAAAATTTTTTACCTTTTAGTTTGCTCCCAATGAGCATGTGTGCACAAAACCAGTAAATTTTCCCGTCAAGCAATACACAACCGAGATCTATATCAAGAGTGGTGGCGTCTTCCCCATAAAGACGGTTCTCCTGATGACGCCCACCAAGAGTTCGCCACAAGTCACCTCCTAATAATCCAAATACGGGTAGATCAATTCCTTCTCTCTTGCATCGATTGATTTTCTTCCAAAGTTCTTTATTGTCTTTAACAATCACACCATCAGTGGGCAACGGCGAAGAAGATCCCCAATTTCTGCCTTTTTCAATGTTCATCTATAAACCTTTTTCCTGCAATGTTTTCGTTTCAAATTCTCCAGAAAGTGAAACAACTCCCCTTTCCATTAATTCAACTGTTTGCAAAGCTAACTTTGCCGTCTCAGGTCGAGCCACATTAGAGATTTGTTTAAGTAAATCAATGGATAAACGTACATTTCTGACAAATTCTCCTCCCGTAAATTCTTTCGTTAAAACTTCACCCAAAGTGCAACCAGAAACCCAGTCAAATACAACTTTTGAAAAACCTGAATCTGGAGATGAATTTGGTGTAATTCCGAATCTCATTTCTATTCTTTCGATTTCATCATTAAGCAACAACAATTCTTTGATGCTTTCAGTTGTAAAATTTTCCAATTTTCGATTTTTTCTCTGATGCCTTTCATTTCCTCTACTTCGAAAAGTGAAACATGAAACCAAAGCAGCCAATTCCTCAGGTGTTAATCCATCGAATATCCCATCAGAAATCGCTCGAGTGACTAAAAGATCAGACTCATTAAATATATTTGTCAATGGCACACCAATATCGGTCAAACTCCAACCATCAGCTAATCCGGTTGTTTCTAATACATCTCTACGAAATTGAACTTCTTCGATTAAACCAGAATTTATATTTCGCGTATTCCTTACCCATTGAAACTGCGCAAAGGAATTAGCCAATAATTCAGCAGCTTCTATCTCGCTACGGGTAGATAACAAATTTGCCAGCATGTTATATGTCGGCGTAAATGCAGAAATAAGTGCGAATTCTCTACTCGTAAGTAAGTCCGCCACTTCGTTAAACGGAACAAAAGGGGACCAGCAGGTGAAGCTATGACCCTCTGTATCAATTCCTCGGCGTCCAGCTCTCCCGGTCAACTGCGTAAATTGACTCGGCTTAAGCAAGTCGTGACTTTCCCCATTGAACTTGGTTAGCTTCTCTATAACTACAGAACGTGCCGGCATATTTACCCCTACAGCTAATGTTTCTGTTGCAAATATCAATTTAAGTAGACCTAAGGAAAACAATTCTTCAATAGTCTGTTTGAACAATGGCAGCAATCCCGCGTGATGCGAAGCAAAACCCTTTTCTAGAGCCTCTAAGAGTGAATCAACACGTAAAATTCTCTTTTCTTCTTCCGTTAGCAATCCAAACTTCTCTTCGGCATACTCTCGTGCTTTCTTACCCTCATCCTCATTATTAAGTGACCCTACGTACCTGACCATCGCATCTCGAGCTTCATCGCATCCTTTTCGACTAAAAATAAAATAAATTGCCGGTAACATTTCCAACTTTTTTAGCTCAGCGATAATCTCACTCCGCCTCGGAGTTACCCAACGTTTAGAGTTTTGCTTCCCTCTACCTCTGTATGAATTACTGAATATTTGCCCCTTACTGTTCGGTTTTCCGTTTTTCAGTATTTCAATCCTGGTTAATTGATAATGCCTGGTTTTTTCTGCAGCAAAAAAATGTCCTTTTAATGGAACAGGTCGAGTCTCGCGAGTAATTTGCTTAATGTTTCCTCTGACTGAAGCAATCCAATCTTTAAGCTCATCTGCGTTAGAAACCGTTGCTGACAAAGCAACGATGAGGACTCTTTTTGGCAAAGTCAGAATTATCTCCTCCCAAACGGCACCTCGATATGGATCCTCTAAAAAATGAATCTCGTCAAGAACTACGAATGCAAGATCCTCAGGTACTCCTCGAGGGCTATAAAGCATATTTCGTAGAACTTCTGTAGTCATTACGAGAACTTTTGAGTCACTTCGTATCGAATGATCTCCGGTTAGAAGTCCTACATTTTCTTCTCCAAACTGATTTGAAAAATCACGAAACTTTTGATTACACAAAGCTTTTATAGGCGCCGTGTAGTAAAGGTATTTAGACTGCTCAAGAGCTTTTACGATCGCATGCTCCGCTACAAAAGTTTTTCCGCTTGAAGTTGGCGCTGTTACAAGAACCGAATTCTCAGCATCTAATGCTTCAATAGATTTTTTTTGGAATTGATCCAATTTGTAGGGGAAATTTTTCTTCACACCTTCGTCTGCAATCTACGATTCCTCAGAGAACCTACAAGTATTGCCACCTCATAAAACATCAACATGGGAACAGAAAGTATTAATAACGTAAAAGGGTCGCCGCTAGGAGTCAAAACTGCCACTAACGCAACAATCCCCACAATTGCATATCTTCGACTTTTTCTTAAAGCACGTGGTGTAAGCACACCAAGTAACTGAAGAAATATCAAAAGTAGTGGAAACTCAAACCCAACTCCAAAAGCAACAATCATCTTTATTACAAAACCGATGTATTTAGCTGGTGAAAATACACTAACCAAATCTGGTCCTCCAATTTCTACTAGAAAATCAAGAGCTCGTGGGATGCTCCAATAAGCCAGAAGAGAACCCGTAACAAATAGCAAAAGACCTGATAACACAAAAGGTATTGCCCATTTTTTCTCTTTGGAAAGTAACCCTGGTGCAATGAATCGCCATGCTTGCCAAAGGAGCATAGGAATCGAAAGAATTATTCCTCCGTAGCCAGCAACTGTCAATCTCACACTAAAAGGTTCGAGTGGATCGGTTACTAGAAGTTCACAACCACTTCCGAAAATACGCTCTGGGGCTGAAACGTTACGTATTTGACAATATGGTTCTAGTAATAAATCGAGAATTGCGTCATACAAGAACCAGCAAGCTATTCCTCCAGCACAAATCGAGATAAAAGATATCAATAATCTCTTTCTCAACTCTTGCAGATGATCGAGTAGCGGCATTCGATCTTTTTCTATTTGAACCACTTAACTGCTCTGATTCTCTGGTTCGTCATTAGAATTTTGCTCTTGCGACAAAAGTGCCCCTTGCGCCCTGGCTTTCATTTCAATGTCGGGATCCTCCACAGCGTTACGAAGTTCCTCTTGAAAACTTCTACTCATTCTCCGCGCTTCTTTTATGAAATTTCCAATTTTTCTAGCGAACTCTGGAAGACGTTCAGGACCAAGCACTAGTAGACCTAAAACCAAAATAACTAAAACTTCTCCGCTGCCTATATTTCCCATGTTGTGATCCTACAGAATAAGGACCAAATGAATGACACAGATACCTCTTTAAGGCATGCTTAATACATGGAGGATCTAAACCGAATCGAGATGCCGCCACTCCTATTCGCTCATCGCGGCGGTAAAGCCGATGCTCCTGAGAATACGATAGGAGCATTTAAAAAAGCCCTTTCGAATGGTTCAAATGGATTAGAGAGCGATGCACAATTTACTAAATGTGGAAATGTTGTTCTCCATCACAATCGCCACTTCGGTTCATTTTTTAAGCGTAAAGCCATCAATAGATGCGAATTGCTTAATCTGCCGTCATCTATCCCATCATTAGAAACCTTTTATTCTGAAATCGACGGAGAGTATGACTTTTCCGTAGATGTTAAAGACTCGAGAGCCGTTGAAGAAATCTTAAAGATTTCTAAAAAGTGCTCATTTCCTTTAAAAAAACTTTGGCTCTGCCATCCGGATATCGAAAAAATAGCTTTTTGGCGAGATTTAGATGAAACAGTAAGACTTGTTAATTCAACAACACTTGAAAACTTAAAGGAAGGACCTGAAAGAAGGATCGCAAATCTGCGCGAAATCGGTGCTGACGCATTTAACATGCATTTTTCTGAATGGAATGAAGGGCTTGTTTCACTTTGCCATCGCTTCCAAATTCGAAGCTTCGCTTGGGACGTTCAAGAAGACAGGCAACTGGGTTGGCTTTTTAGTATTGGGATTGACGGAGTTTTCAGTGACCACGTAGCAAAAATGACCACCTCGTGGGAAGAGTATAAAAACCGAAGGCCTAAAGCCTCTTGAAATCCCCAAAGGGCCATATTCGGATAAATGCCCTTCCTTCGATATCTTCCGTTGGAACTGGGCCGAAAAATCGACTATCTCTCGAGTTGCTTCTGTTGTCGCCCATTACGAAAACGTGATCTGCAGGAACTCTGCAACCTGCAGACTCCTCGGGTCGATTTACACAGTTAATTGGACTAGAAAATGAATTTATTTCAGTCTGTAAAGGTAAATAGGGCTCCAGTAATAAACCCCCATCGATTTCGATCCTTCCGTCTTCAACTGTTACAAATTCTCCAGGCAGACCAATAACACGCTTTATTAGATCATCACTACTTTCGGTTTTTTCTGGCGTAGAAAAGACAATCAAGTCCCCCCTATTAACGGAATGAAGATCGTAACTCAACTTGTTAACTAAAATTCGGTCACCTTCTAGAAGCGTAGGGTTCATGGAGGGCGACGGTATGTAGTAAGCCTGAAAAAGAAAAGCTTTTATTATTAGCGCTAACCCGATTGCACCCACTAAAACTATCGTCCACTCCACTACAGACTTACGAGTCCTCTTAGCCACAGAGGGGAAAAAATCATTATTGCTATTTGAACTTTTTTCATCAACGTCCAGAGACAAGGGGGTAATTGGTTGTTCTCCTTCAATGTCTTCAAGAGTGACGATTGAGCCGCGGAAAGATTCTTCCGCCTGGTCGTGAATTTGACTTACCTCTAACTCATCGACATCCTTGATTTTCGATTCTAAGTCATCTTCAAGAGGAGTGTTTTCAGTATCGAAAGACCCTTCGGAACGATTTTTTGCACGTTCTAAAACTTCTTGTGCCCATTTTTCGGTATCGGTAAAACCTTCATCAGATCCTTCATTTTTAGTTTCACCGTCCACATGGACAACTTAGTCGCAATTTCTCAGTCTATGTGGCCGTTACGAGTTATATATCCTTAAGATTTCTTCAGCTGCTTTTGAGCGAAAATTGCTTTCTATCCCTGTCGGTACTTCTAAAAGTTCAACTTCTGCACCTAGAGTCATCAACAGTTGCTTGAACCACACGATCGAAGCGACAGGGCACGTTAACCTAATTTTTTCGTCTGAAATTTTCTCAAATTCTACATTTGGAAATCCATCGATAAGCGGTTTGTTTTTAATTGGGATTTCAATAACCGCATTAGGAAATTCATCTAAATTAAAAAAGTCTTCAGAGTCTGAGTAATCAAGTGGATTACCTTCTCTATCTTCATCTACAGTTTTAATTTCTTTTATCCTGTCAAGGCGAAAAGTCTTAGTAGATGATGAATTTTTACAGTAGGCCTGCAGGTACCATTTACCTCCGTTCTCTAAAATCTTTTCTGGTTCTATTTTGCGAGAGGAAATTTCGTTTCGTGAGCCGACTAAATATTCAATCTGTATAACCGTTTTATCTTTAATAGAATTCTGGACTTCAAGAAGGTATTTTGTAGGATTTGCCAACTTTATTTCTAAAAAATTTTGCGAAGCACCTTCAAAAGCTGAGAGTTTAGTTAAGGCTCTCTCTAGTGGATCCAAGTCATCTTCTATTTCATTTGTCAGGGCTCCGCCAAATTCAATAAGAGCTTTTCCAGCAGCGCGTAAAGAGACCAGTTCCTTTTTGCTCAATTTCATTGGTTGTCTAAACCAGTCCGCATATCGTACCCATACTCTTTCTTCAGAGATAGAAACTTCAATCAAACAATCTGGTGTAAATGGGTAAACGCCAACAAAGAAGACGACGTTTTCTAGATCTTCGATTAATTCTTTACGCGGA